>JGI12316J15309_10000500_pt1 | contig 247651 bp, 215 predicted proteins | sample MarCyaLeptolynsp_FD_15309 | JGI IMG/M metagenome (IMG submission 15309) | reverse complement strand
TAATCGACACGGAGGCGCTAACTTTCTAAGTCGTGCGGAAAATTAATCGACACGGAGGCGCTAACTTTCTAAGTCGTGCGGAAAATTAATCGACAGCATCAGGGTTTTAGCAATCGGATAGCAGGCTAAAATCCAAGTTACTCTATCGACAGAATCAGCTAACCTTCCAAACCATCATCTGCAAACGAAAATTCTATACAAAACTCCAGCAGGTCATTCCATCGCAACATAGGCTCTCAATTGAGAGCTAAATCATTAAGTAGATATACACAGCATTTTGTTCAGGTTGAGCAACTTTACTTTTTTTAACCTGATAAAACTGACCCTAATCTCGAATTGAAAAAGCTTCAATAGAAGCCTCATCCAACGGGTGCTCTGACATTTTTAGAGTAGAGAAGCCAAAAGAGATCCTCCATCACTTGCTGTCGGAGTCCATTCTTTCCCCCATTCCCAGATTCTGCCTGGAGAAAACGATCTAGAGGATCTAGTCCTCATACTTTCTCAGATCGCTCCGATCGAAACACTAGAAAACCCAAGTTACCAAAACTCATATTGCAACCCAAGCATTCTGATTGTCACCTGATGCCTCAAGCACCGGAAAATTGATTGTCCTTGCAACTCATTCAATATCTACCCGCCAACATCATAAAACCCAATAGAGTCCAATCGTACCTTGCCATTCCAGAAAAACAAGCTATACTGTCTAAAATGGCAAAATTGTCAAATACTTGTTAACATTCTTAACAAATTTACAATTCGACACCTGAAAAGGCTTTACCTAGCAAAACAACTCAGGATCTCGATCGCCGACCCAGGTTGATACTTCTGAGTGAACCCCTGCCCTAAATTGGACTTAACTGTAGTGTTTGAGGAGGTTCAAGCCAGTAAAACAGCAACCAAAGTGCAGATTAATATCCGGTTCTTTGAATATCAGGAACGGATGATGATTTACAAACGGACTCAGCTTAGTTTCAATCTTCCTGAACCATTTGGCTTCATTGTCAAACCTTTCAGGAAAATATATCCATAACGTCAACAGGGTAACATTTTGCTCTTTAAACTTGCCCAAAACGCTAGGAGATAAGTGATGGATTTAACTCCTTTCAAACTGACCCTGGAACAACAATTTGCAATGCAGCGCATGCAACAAGAGATGCGGCAGATGAGTCACGAACAGGCCACCGATTTATTGCTGCAAGCATCGCGGTTGCTGATGCTCAAAAACAACATCATTAAATCTCTTGTCAAGCAAATGTCTTTGCAACCTTTGAGTTTTAAGGAGGATTAACATGGATCCCAACTCGTTTGAACTAACTCTGGAACAGCAATTTGAGATGCGGCGGATGCAACAAGAAGTTCAAGCCATGAGCCACGAACAAGCCTTGGAGCTTTTGCTCCAGGTTTCACGATTATTAATGGTCAAAGACAATGTGATTCGAGACTTAGTCAAGCAATCGCTAACTTAGCGGTTTCGGGGTAGACGATCTCGATCTCTTGCTAGGTTCCAGAATTGGAAAAGAGCTGGGGGTGTGGGAGCGTCAACTCACTTCATTGAAGCGAATTGTTTGCGAAGTTCTCACCTTCTAGAACATTTCCCTGTCACGTTCGAGAAGCGATTTATTCCCAATGTTTAAGCATATCTCAAAGAATTAAGTTATTTTGCTCATTTATTGAATAAATCTCGATCGCTGCTGAACAGAGACAGAGACCGATTTGAATCTATAAAAAAGGGCGTTACGCTAAACTCTATCCATTTATTTTTGTTCAGTTACTGAAAGGTTGATTGAAAAGCATGAGATCCTCCCTAAACCTTCCAAAGAAAGAGCAAATATAATTGCTCCTCTATTTTTTAAAGGAAGATTTAGGAAGACCCAGAGTTTTTTCTACATACAGCAATATGAAATGAATCGTGAAAAAAATGTAAGACCCGATCCTATCCAGAATCGGACTTTTATTTCTCTTGGTTATAGAGGATGTTTGAGCAGTCCTGAGACGGATTGCAAAACACTCTGAATAGTCCCTAAATTCCCCTTAAAAAGGAGAACTTGTGACCGTAAGCCCCTCTTTTTCAAGGGGACTAGAGGAGATCCAGTACTTTTCAAACATCCTCTTACAATCGCTAGATATCAGATGTCATTTGTCAACATCTTTCAAGACAATCGAGATCAATCAACCCATCAAACTGTTTTTTAGAAAGGCTTCCAAACATTTCAAATCTGTTTATAGCTTGAAAAACAGAAACAACATCAACCGCATCAGGATTTACCTATTCTTAACCTGATCTTAATGAGGATGTTAACCTCATCTTTACGGTAAAGCGGTAGGCTGCGAAGCGTTTAACAGTAAAAATGCCTAAAAAATCGTATGCTTTCTCAAAAGACTCGTTTGGCATCTCTTGCCGCAGTAGCTGCATTCTCGTTCAGCATGACCGCTTGTGGTGGTGAGTCTGGTGAGAGTCCTAGCGTTGCTGTTGATGGTTCTAGTACCGTTTTTCCGATTTCCGAAGCGATGGCTGAGGAATTTATGAAAGCGAACCCCGACATCAAAGTGACCGTTGGGGTGTCAGGTTCAGGCGGAGGATTCAAAAAATTCTGTGCCGGTGAAACCGATATTTCCAATGCGTCTCGACCGATCAAAGAGTCAGAGATTGAGCTCTGCAAAGAAGGGGGTATTGAGTATGTTGAGCTGCCGATTTCGTTCGATGGTCTCTCGGTTGTCGTTCATCCTGACAATGATTTTGCTACCTGCCTCACCATTGATGAGCTGAAGAAAATGTGGGAACCCGCCGCAGAAGGCACAATCACCAACTGGAATCAAATTCGCGATAGCTTCCCCGACAAAGAACTGAAACTGTACGGGCCTGGAACTGATTCTGGTACCTATGACTACTTCACAGATGCAGCAGTGGGTGAAGAAGGCGAAAGCCGGGGCGACTATACTGCCAGTGAAGATGATAATGTCATTGTCCAGGGTGTCTCTACAGATGAAGGCGGTCTGGGATTTTTTGGCTACGCCTACTATGCTGAGAATCAAGAGAGCTTGAAGCTGGTTGCAATTGATGATGGCAGCGGTGAGTGTGTCGCGCCGAGCGATGCGACCATTGCAGATGGTAGCTATAAGCCGCTTGCTCGTCCAGAGTTTTTCTATGTTAAGACGACCTCTCTGGATAATCCTGCAGTGAAAGCGTTTGCAGAATTCCAGATTGCCCCAGAGAATATGGGTCTGATTACTGAGGTGGGTTATGTACCATTGCCTGACGATCTCCAGAGTGTTGTGAAACAGCGCTTGGATAATGGCACAACTGGATCGATCTTTGAAGGGAAGTCTGCCGTTGGCAAAAAGTTAGCCGACCTTCTCTAAACTGCTGAAATGAAGATTAGCTCGGAATTGTTTTTCCGGGCTAATCTCTGTTTAAGAGCAGGTTTGTAAAGGCAGATTTGTAAGGGCAGCTGGGTTGATAAGGCAGTAGTATTCAGGTGCACCCTTGCTTCTAAATTTGTGCGATCGCGCGAGTTGATGAAGTGGAAGATCTGAGTGCTTCTATGCGGGTTGAATTCGTTTGTCGACTGCGAAGTAAAAAGTTCAGGTCCTGTTTCGATCTTCAAGCGATTCGATCTTCAAGCTAATTTATGCCGAAGTTGCATCTTCACCGCTCTAGAATGCGTTTTTTGTTTAATACAGGATAACAATACTTATCCTGGTTTTATTGATTCTGGTTATTGAGCATGACTTCCGATCGTTCCCCACTTTCCCCAACGGAGTCTGGTTTATGGCGTCCCAATCGTCAGGCCAGTAAGTGGATGCAGCTGTTGGTTCAGCTGATATTTGGTTTGTTTGCCCTTCTTTCCATTGCCACGACCATTGGCATTGTACTGACGCTGATTGTCGGAACAATCCAGTTCTTTCAAGAAGTGTCTTTATGGAACTATTTGTTCGATCGCCAGTGGACACCCAACTTTACAAGCGCGAAGTTCGGAATTTTTGTCCTGATCAGCGCCACGGTTCGTACCTCTTTTATTGCCATTCTGGTTGCTTTGCCGATTGGCTTGCTGGCAGCGGTTTGCCTGAGCGAATATGCGAGTTCCCAAACCCGCCGCTGGCTCAAACCGGCTCTGGAAATTCTAGCCGGGATTCCGACTGTGGTCTACGGCTACTTTGCCTTGCTGTTTGTCACGCCATTTCTGAGGGCTGAAATGCCTGATTGGGTCCGGGCAATCATTCCAGGTTGGGACCAGTTGATTCCAGGCTTACAAAACTTCAATACCTTAAGTGCAGGAATTGTTCTGGGCATTGCCATCATACCCTTGGTGGCATCCCTGAGCGAAGATGCAATTTATTCCGTGCCGCGCAGTTTGCGAGATGGAGCCTATGCTCTGGGAGCGACGAAACGCGAAGCCATTATTGGGACGGTGATTCCGGCAGCACTATCGGGGATTGTGGCCTCGTTTATTCTGGCCATATCCAGGGCTATCGGCGAGACCATGATTGTGGCGCTAGCTGCTGGTATAACCCCAACCTTGACGTTAGATCCACGGCAACCAGGGATGACCATGACAACCTTTATTGTCCAGGTGATTTTGGGGGATACTCCTGCAGGGTCTCTGGCCTCTAAGACTATCTATGCCGTAGGGATGACCTTGTTTGTTATCACGTTGGCGTTGAATATCTGTAGTTTCTGGTTTGCTCGCCGTTTCCGGGAGAAGTACGAATGACGGTTCAAGATTCTGGGTCTACTCGCGATCGCACCTCATCAGGCCAGCGGTTCAATGTTTCCCTCTCCAAGCGCTATACCCTCGATCGCATCTTTGCGATTGCCACCTGGGTCGCCACCTTTTTGGGACTATTTGTTCTGGCAGTGTTACTTATTGATGTATTTGTTGATGGATTTCCCCGCTTAAGCTGGCAGTTTATTAGCAGCTATCCCTCGCGCAAACCCGAGCAAGCTGGATTATTGTCTGCCCTAGTGGGAACAGTCTGGTTATTGGGGATCACCGCTCTGGTTTCTTTCCCGATTGGTGTGGGATCGGGCATCTTCCTGGAAGAGTTTGCTGCCAATACCATCCTGGCCAAAATTCTTGAGATTAACATCTCCAACCTAGCAGGGGTGCCTTCGATTATCTATGGTTTTCTGGGCGTACAGGTTTTTGTTAAACTCATGATTCCGCTAACAGGAGGACCCAGCATCCTTTCTGGAGCATTGACCGTCTCTCTATTAATCTTGCCTATCATCATCGTTTCCACCCGCGAAGCCCTGCGAGCAGTTCCTGATAGCTTGCGGCAGGCCGGGTTTGCCCTAGGTGCAACCCGTTGGCAAGTTGTGCGAGATCAGGTGTTTCCCCTGGCCTTACCCGGCATCCTGACTGGCACGATTCTGGCCCTCTCCCGGGCGATTGGCGAGACCGCACCTCTACTGGCCATTGGGGCTTTGTCGTTTATTGCTTTCTTGCCTGAGTTCTCTCTGACAGGGCTGCAATCTGACTTTACCGTGCTACCGATCCAAATCTTCAATTGGGTGGGCCGTCCGCAAAAGGCATTTCATACGAATGGGGCAGCAGGGATTATTGTCCTGTTAGCAGTACTATTGCTGATGAATGCTACTGCAGTTTTATTGCGGAATAAATTCCAGAAGGGACGTATTTAGGTTCAATTTGGGGCAGTATCAGAACGCACGATTTTAATGCCCTATTCATTAGGGTTGTTTCTTAAGGATTAGATTCAGAGGTTTTAGTTTAAGGTTGTAATAGCACCAGTTATCAGGTGTAACGCTTCTAAAACTTTTTCGCTTGAGTATTACGAGTTTTCCTATGGAATAAAAATCAGATTTCGAAATTGACGGCATAACTAACCAATACTGTTGAACGCTTGAGAGAATCCTATGATTGCTGAGTCTGTTGATATTGCTACGGCGACTGAGGCAGTTTTGTCCGCGCGCAAGGTGTCTGTTTACTATGGTTCGACCCTGGCGGTTAGCGATGTTTCGCTGGATATTCCCAAAAACCGGATTGTGGCCTTTATTGGGCCTTCAGGATGTGGCAAAAGTACTATCCTGCGGTGCTTTAACCGCATGAACGATCTGATTCAAGGGGCACGGGTTGAGGGGCAGATTGCCTTTCATGGTGCCAATCTCTATGACAAGCGCGTCGATCCAGTGGAAATCCGCCGTCGCATTGGCATGGTCTTTCAAAAACCAAACCCCTTTCCCAAGTCGATTTACGACAATATCGCGTTTGGTGCTCGCATTAATGGCTATCAGGGGGATATGGATGAATTGGTGGAACGGTCGCTACGGCAGGCGGCAATTTGGGATGAGGTGAAAGATAAGCTGCGGGAGAGCGGTCTGGCACTCTCTGGCGGTCAACAGCAGCGCCTGTGTATTGCGCGAGCCATTGCCATTGAACCGGAAGTGATTTTGATGGATGAACCCTGCTCTGCTCTTGACCCGATTTCGACCTTACGGGTAGAGGAGTTGTTGCAAGAGCTGAAGGAAAGCTACACCATTGTGATTGTGACCCATAATATGCAGCAAGCCTCGCGGGTATCAGATATGACAGCTTTTTTTAATGCAGAAGCAACCGATCAGGGTGGCAAGCAGGGCCATCTGGTGGAATACGATCAGACCGTTAATATCTTCCAAACGCCTGCCCAAAAAGCAACGCGGGAATATGTTAGCGGTCGATTTGGTTAAGAGTGGGAAGGCAGAGGGCAGAGGGCAAAGGGCAGAAGGAGGAAGTTGGAAGTTTTGCTCGGGTTGCTTTCTGTCTTTGTTGAAGGGTTGTAGGTATTTGTAGTTTGAATGATTGCGAGTTTTTCTGGCTGATTGATTTTGCTCCTTAGGAACAAGAATTAAAAATAAGATGTAGCTGAAGTAGGATAGGCAAAGGGCAAATGCCTGTGCCTATCGCAAATCTGAGATGGGCACACTCCATTTTGCCCATCCTACCTGGCAAATTATTCAATTCTCATTCCTTATTCAGGAAGCGAATGGGTGAAAGGATTGCGATCGGGACAGTAGTCAGTGCAGCCGATGGCGTCTTCTGAAAGGGCAATGGCTGGATGGACTGTACACTTGAGATGATAGTCGCGGGTAAAGTATTGACAATCTGCACAAGGAATTCTGTGTAAATTTCTGGCTTTTGCCAAGCCGTCCTGCAGTGCAGATAAAACGCTCCAAACGAGCAAGCCGAGAAACAACCAGGCACAGAAAAAGCAAATCGGCTCCAGATAGGGCTGGATAGTCTTTACGAATAGATTCAATAATTGGAACACAGCAGCATTGCTCAACAAGCGTGGATTTGATGTATTGCAATCCTAGATCGTGCGGTGCCTTTTTATGATGCTTTGTGTAATATTTCTATACGTTTTTTCGACTCTATCTAGAAAGTCACAAGATTTGGGAGGTTATTTTGAAAGCCTTGCGAAATCAGACTTCCAAAATAACCTTGTCTCTATTGCTGGCACAAAGAAATGGAGTTTATATCATGTTTTGTTGATTGCTCCCAATAAAGCAAACTTGATATTAGCGCCTGCTAGCTTTCCAAATCGTGTATGACAAACAAAAAAATACTCTCTCAGAGTCACTGGGAGAGAGTATAGATTAGTTTAATATGAAGCCTATTGTTTCCCTTTCAGCAGCCGATGGGACTTCAGTCAATCCAAATCGCGTAGGTCGGAAATCTCAACCAGATCGCTGTAACGATAGACTTCTTCAAATTCTACTTTTTGGCCAGTTAAATTCAGGGTGTCATAGGTTATTTGCACCACTGTCTTCAGATCTAGATCTGTAAGATCGATGTCGTCGTCCAGTTTCAAATCCTTGAGTTTGATCACTTCTGGCCCAAGACGAAACTGCCCTGGGGCGTTGGACAGTCGCAACCGCCGAATACTGCGATAGACGGGCACCCATTGCCGATTGACATTGGCATAGACGTTATAAGTAGCATAGGCACGTTGCGTACTGGGTTTATTGATTAAATCGGAAAATACCAGGGCATCTTGACGTTTGTTCACCAGCCTGGCTACACCGACACGCATGTCCCAGTTGCGATCGCGCACAGCGCCATTATAATCAATTGAGACGTCCCAGGTATCTTCAAAAACAGTGACCACGCTTTCAACTGTAGGGGTTGTCCAACCCGGTGGTCCGCCATAGAAGGTAAAGGTATAGGAGCCATCCCCATTATCTACATAAGGGGAGTCTGCCGTGGGGCCATGCATAGACGGTTCTGCACGATACTGTCCCAAACCTCCATTGTGTTTCTCCGCTGCTTGACGAGCCAGATTCTTGGATCGCTGCAACGCGTTAACGCTTGTAGCCTGAGCCATCAAGGGACTGTCAGCCAGACGGGCCTGGACAGGAACAGCACCAAATGCCAACGTTACCAGCAATAAACCGGATAGAAGAATTGGTTTTCTCATAAGGGAATGATTGACCTGATCGAACAATATCCACACTGACGACTCTACCCTTTTTTTGTGCCCTGGATTTCCTCTTCAATCTGAAAGTTTAGAATGTTTCATGGCTCATAGCCCATGGTTCAGGGTTGGGTGTTCGCTTTGCAGTCCCATTTCCTGTGTGTCTCTAGTGCTCTGTCAACTCTACAAGTTAGGGTAAACCCCGCAGGGTTTACCCTAAGGCGGTTTCTGGAAAAGTTTGTACCAGGATTTCATGAGGTGTAGGGTGGAATGGCGCTTATATCAGCAGATTACATCAGTTTGAAAACTGTAGGATGGGCAAAAGGCTATGCCCGTGCCCATCACAGAATCTCTGATGGGCACGCTTTGCTTTGCCCATCCTACGCTTAGTCAGTGCCATTCGGTGTAGGGTGCTGTTAGCGCCAGCGTAAAGCACCATGTCTTCAGGATGGCTGGGACATTCATTCTCAGAAATCGCCTAACTTGTAATTGTGATACTGCACTAGACCTTTTTCAGCACTGTCACTTCAAATGGTTGCAATTTGTCAGGCAGGAAAAGCATAGTATCCCTCGTCCAGTGGTTGGAGAGCAGAACCTGCCAATTGGCTTTTTCAAGCGGCTGATCGAAGGTTAGATCTTTCTCATAGGAAAAGTTCAGAAGGACGAGCACCGTTTCGTTTTCACTTTCCCTCAAATAGGCCAGATGCTCGTCAGGGTAGTAAATTAAGCTTCTCCAGCTGCCAATTTGCAGAGCTTCGCTATTCTTTCTGACTTTCAACAATTGCCGATAGAAATGTAGGATTGAATCTTTGTCGCTCAATGCCGCTTTAACATTGAGTTCAAGATAGTTTTCATTAACAGGCAACCAGGGCCGAACAGCTTTACCGAAACTGAATCCTGCATTAGCAGAATCATCCCATTGCATGGGCGTCCGGGCACCATCGCGAGGAGGGGGAGTTTCGCCAGTGCTGGTCTTGACTACGGCCTTATCTTGTAGCTGCTCCTCTGGAATCTCTACATGATTGACCATGCCAAGTTCCTGTCCGTAATACAACACTGGCGTACCGCGAATGGTGAGCAAGAGGGTCGCAGCAGCCTGGGCAATTCCCTCAGGGTTAGTGCATAAACTGCACTCTACCCAGCGCGATAAATGTCGGGGAATATCGTGGTTGTCCAGAAAATAGGTTGGCCAATTGTCTGCAGGGGTCAGGAGTTCTTTCTTTTCAATTTCTCGTTGTAGATAGCCTGGATACCAGGGACTGAAAGGAAACTCAAAGGCGAACGCCAAATGTAATTCGTCGTTGTTGAACCCATAGAAAATAGTTGAATCGTATAAGGGGCTATCGATAAAAGTTTCGCCCATAATAACTCTGTCGCCATACTCATCTGCAATCTGTCGGAGTTCTCGAATAATTTGATGATTCTCTGGCAGATTTTTGGTGTAGAGCTGGTCTTGATTGTTGTAGGCGTTTTTGTCAGTTGCCCCAAACTTAACTGGATTGTAGCGATAGTATTTATCTTTGCTATAGACACTTGAAGCATCTAATCGGAAACCATCGACTCCCTTGTCTAACCAGTATCTGATGGTGTCGTAAATCGCCTTTTTTACTTCTGGATTGCGCCAGTTCAGATCGGGTTGATGTTTATTGAAGGTGTGATAGTAATACTGACCTCTTTGCTCATTAAACGTCCAGGCTGTTCCACCAAAATAAGAAAGCCAGTTGTTCGGAACTTTTCCCTTGGGTTCGGGATCTTGCCATAAGTACCAATCGGCTTTGGGATTGTCTTTACTAGAGGCGGACTCAATGAACCAGTCATGTTGATTGGAGGTGTGGTTAATAACCAGATCCATCACAACTTTCATGCCCCTTTTGTGGGATTCTTCAACCAGGAGTTCAAAGTCTTCTAGCGTGCCAAAAACTTTACCAATACTTTTATAGTCGCTAATGTCATAGCCATTATCAACCATCGGTGATTTGTTAATTGGAGATAACCAAATCGCATCAATACCCAATGAGGTTTTGCTGTTGGGGTTGCCATCATTGAGGTAATCTAATCTTTGAATAATGCCTTGTAAATCGCCTTTTCCATCTCCATTGGCATCGGCAAAACTGAGGGGGTAAATTTGGTAAACAACACCAGTTTCCCACCATTTCCATTCTCTGGATTTTATATTTTCAGACATTTCGAGTTGCCAAGATTGCAGGATATCGTTATATCTCAATCTACTGTATGCAGATCTAACTATCAGAGAACTCAAGAAAAAATTACATACAGGAGCGAGAATCAAATAGCTGACGGGGGCACATCCAGAGGTTGTGGAAGTCCAGAAATAAGGGGATCTTGCTTATAGGATGGGCATTGCTCCTGAGCGTTCGCGAGGACGAATTTTGGTTTTTCTGAGCAATACTCACCAGAGAGAGTCCCAGGTGGTGGGCATTTCCGAGCACTCCCCTCACAGGTTGACAAAACAGAAACGGGACGAAAATGCCTACCCTACCCATGAATAGCACTTACTTAAACAAGAATTGAGCGCTGAAAGTCTTGGAAATTCGTAGGGTGGGCAGTGCCCGCCGACCTTATGTAAGCAGATTACATCCTTGAAATGATTTGCCCCTTAATGTCCGCGGGTTTTTGCTGCTACGATGCTAGGTACAGGAGCAGCAGCAGCGTTCTGTCGTTCGGGAGTTGTTATTTGACGCACAGATCTGGCATCCAGGAAATCTGGGTTGAAGCGGTAACCTACATTACGAACAGTTTGAACTAAGCTGGGCTGACGAGGATCTGTTTCGATTTTCTTGCGTAACGATAGAACGTGAGTATCGATGGTGCGTGGGTTGTCGATTGCATCTGGCCAGGCACGACGCAGTAGCTCGGACCGACTGAGGGCGGAGCCGCCTGCTTGGGCAAGAACGTAGAGTAAACTGAATTCCTGAGGAGTGAGGTCGATTAAGTCTCCTTGAAACCGAACGCGACGCTGCACCAGGTCGATTTTAAGATCGCCATAATCCAGACTGGCTGGGGCAACTGCAATGCGGTTGCGGCGGACAAGTGCTTCAATCCTGGCCAGGAACTCTTGCATGCCAAAGGGTTTTGTTAAGTAGTCATCTGCTCCTGCCTTCAGTCCTGAAACGATATCGGCTTCGGTATTTCGGGCAGATAGCATCAACACTAGAGGTTGTTGGTGTTGGTGTAGCCAACGACAAAACTCGACTCCATCACCATCGGGAAGTTCAGAGTCGAGAATCACCAGGGCGGGTTGACGGTTGAAGAATACTTCTCGGGCGTGACGAAGATCGGCGGATTGATGCACTATATATCCCACTTGCTGGAGGTGCCAACCGAGTAACGATCGCAGATGAGGATTGCCCTCAACAATCTGAATGCAAACAGATCCCACAGAACCTTTCTTCCCTTCACATCAGTTTACTAAGGTTAACAGAGCATTTGTCATGGTTTTGTAACTACTGTTACGTCTGTTCATGATTTGGTATTGCGATAGGGCCTATGGTGATTGAAAATTCCTGCGTATGGTGATTGAAAATTTCTATGGAGATGGTTTGCCGGGGGATGATTTCACTCTATCCAGGCAACTATTTGCGACTCAGGCATCACTAACCAAAGCTTTTAGCTGGGCTAGAAACATTGCTTGAGTTTTGTTCAGTCTCGATCTGCTGGCTTTCTGAGATAGATGAAGTGTGTTTGTCAACATGGGATGATGCTTTAACTTGGGTTCAGGGGTTACTCCCTTCGCGGCAGTAGATTGCGTAGGTGGAAAGCCAACGAAATTAATAGCTGAGGGCAAAGAATATTCCTCAATCATGGAGCGGGAAGGGAGTAGGATGATTAGACCTATCCGAGAACTGGAGTGGCCGCCCCCCTCAGGGAGGTTTCCACTCCAATTTCCGAGTGAGTTTATTGGATGAAGAGGAGTAGCCGAGCGATTGTTGCAATTTGATATCGTCAATTGCAATTCACTAAACTTTAAAGAAGTGTAAGATGGGAGGAATATCTTAACATCGATTTCAACTTTCCTTCATGACCGAGCCCTCCATCTACGATAAGACCAGTGCTGGTTTTGCGAATCAATATATTCCTGCTGATGTTGCTCAACCGTTAACAGATTGGCTGCCAGCTCACCTGATTGCAGGTTGCCCGCCTGAATTACCCAGGGTGAACGAGCGCGAAGTAGTCAAGCACTATACGCGTTTGGCACAGCAAAACTTTTCTATTGATACTGGGTTTTACCCGCTGGGGTCTTGCACTATGAAGTACAACCCTAAGGTCAATGATTGGGCGGCATTTTTGCCGGGAATGGCGCAGATTCATCCCTACCAACCAGAAAACACAGTTCAGGGTGCTTTGCAACTCATGCATGAGTTGTCGAGATCGCTCAGTGAAATTACGGGCATGGCGGAGGTGAGTTTGCAGCCAGCGGCGGGGGCCCATGGCGAACTGACCGGGATTTTGATGGTACGGGCTTATCATGCCGCTCAGGGACAGGCGCAGCAGCGAAAGGTTGTGCTGGTACCGGATTCGGCTCATGGGACTAATCCGGCAACAGCCACCATGGCAGGGTATGCGGTCAAGGAGGTTCGTTCCAATCGTCAAGGGCTAGTAGATTTGGATCATCTAGAACAGTTGCTGGATGATAGTACTGCTGCTCTGATGCTGACAAATCCGAATACGGTGGGTTTGTTTGAAGAGAATATTCAGCAGATTGCGCGGCGGGTACATGATGTTGGTGGGTTACTTTACTATGACGGGGCCAATCTAAATGCGATCGCAGGCATTGCTCGTCCTGGAGATATGGGGTTTGATGTTGTCCATTTAAATCTCCACAAAACCTTTTCAACGCCCCATGGTGGCGGCGGGCCAGGCTGCGGCCCTGTTGCAGCGAATCAGCGTCTGGCTCCGTTTTTGCCTAAACCCAGAATTGTCAAAACGGACAACCGATACGAAATCAAATTTGACTATCCGCAATCCATTGGTCGAATTAAAGGCTTCTATGGCAACTTCGGCGTTATGGTGCGTGCGTTCACTTATATTTCCAGCTTAGGGATTGATGGTCTTTGCCAATCCAGCCAGGATGCCATCCTCAATGCAAATTATCTACGGCATCTGCTCAAGGGGACTTATGAACCTTCTCATAATCACACCGCGTGCATGCACGAGTTTGTTGTGTCTGGGGTGAAACAGAAGAAAGCGGGCAGCTCTGCTTATGGCATTGCGAAGCGTTTGTTGGATTATGGCTTCCATGCTCCGACGGTTTATTGGCCTGCGATCGTGCCGGAAGCGATTATGATTGAACCAACGGAGACTGAAACCCCAGAGACTTTACGCCAGTTTGCTCAGGCTATGATTCAAATAGACCAGGAAATTCAGCAGGATGCGGATTTTGTTAACCATGCGCCCTACAATCTGCCGGTAGGCCGCGTTGACGAGGCAAAAGCTGCGCGATCGCCGAAGCTGACCTGGCCGCAATAATGTTTTCGATTGCGACGCTGTCGATTATCCGGGGAACCCACCATGCTTCAAGATACTCTAACCATTCGCTATTACCAAAAGCTCACCGATGCTATGGTAGACCTCTGGCAACGAGGTTATCGTTTTAACGACTTGCAAATGTATATTGATGGTTATCTGGCGTCCTTGCGTCATAGTAATGCTGTAGAGCCGTACTTGATTCATCGATTGGAAGAGGAGGTGATGCGCTATCTGCGCGATCCGTCGAATTTTGAGCTTTCCGGATCGAATTACTATTGATTAACCATTGCAGTGCGTTATCCCTATCGGCGAATATATCCTGACTATATTTTTTAAAGCGCGTGCAACTTGGGATTGGATATCATGACTGTTGCTCTGCCAAAATCCCTGCCGCCTCAGCAAACCCAGCGCGTTGTGCTGCGCAATATTAGCTGGCAAACCTACCAGGCATTGCTGGTGGAGTTGGGCAACCATCGTTCTGCCCGATTAGCTTATGACTGCGGCCTGCTGGAAATTAGTATGCCTTCAGATCTACATGAAATTATTAAACATTTACTAGAACGAATTATTGTGGCCCTGACAGAGGAGCTGGGGCTGAAGATCAGGGGTGTTGGATCTGTCACCCTCGATCGAGAAGATTTACAGAAAGGGGTAGAGCCAGACTCTGGATTTTATATTCAGAATGCGACCCGGATTCGGGGGCAGCGGCTCGATCTGTACACCGGGCCGCCGCCCGATCTAGTGATTGAGGTTGATATTACAAGTTCTTCAAAACGACGATTGGCAATCTACAAACAGCTAGGCGTTCCAGAGGTGTGGCGCTGTACTCAACGAAGGTTGCAAATTTACCAACTTCAGGGAGAAGAGTATGTCGTCTGCGACTATAGTCCAACGTTTCCGCAGGTTTCGGGAAGGATCCTGAAGCAGTTTGTGGATCGGGTGGAGCAAACAGACGACGATAATGCGATTGTGCGGCAGCTACGTGAATGGATCAGAGCACAATAGACTGTACAGCCATTCCAGGTTACCGCAATATTTCAAGGCTTAGCTGCGATCGGAGGTGGGTTGTCATTGGATGTAGTTTTTTCAATTGCTTGACGACCGCGAGGTGTCAGTTTCCACCGTTCGCCTTTTTTACCAGTCACCTTTGTCACGAGTTTCTTATCCTCGACTTTCTTGAGACGTTGAGTCACTTCAGTAGAAGACAATCCTGCTTGTTTGGCAATCCCACTGGCTGAACGCAATGTAAAACGCGAACGATCCATATTTTCAAGAAGGCTACGATCTGCATCAGTAATAACTTCTCTGAATCCGGTTTTCGCATCGCTCGCATCTTCTACACTGGATTCTGGTTCGGGTTCAACGATCGTTTCGACTGCTTGTTCAACGGTTTCGAATGCCTGCTCAACTTTTGAGACAGCGCCCTGCACCTTTTCTACTTGCTGTTTAGCCTCTTGTGCTTCGCGCAATATCCGACTTGATAATGTCTGAATAAATGCACGAGATGAAATTGCACCCACTAAACAGAATCCGGAGAATACCAGTATATCTCCAGAATCCCCCTTCCCATCAAGTATGCTGGGAACAAGGGTGCTAGAGATTGTGTTTAAGAATAATGGCATCAGGAAAGATGCTCCAATGCTAACCACGGTGCTCTTTATCCACGATTTCAAAGAAGTCGAGTCCTTTTCCTCTGGGAGCAGAAAGAAATTGATTGTTCCTCCGATAAGACCCGCTGTAGCCATGATTCCTACCAGTGCCAGCAACGGCAGGCCACCTTCAGTTTTCACAAGATCGGCTGCGAACACAGGGGGAGGTGAAATAGCAATAACGAATGTTTTAAGGAGTAGAGAAAGCATAGACTTGCCATATATCTAACGCTAGTGCTTTAAGTGCCACCCTGCAGGGGAAAGCGACGTCTTAAGGGTATCAGTTCTATTTTTGAAATCACAATAATTACTGATTTCAATCAAAGTTACAACGCTGTCATAAGGGGTTCAGACCATTAAACATTAAGAATTATTTCACGAGATGCGTTTACGATCTCGACTCACCGATGCAATCTCATCTGCTTGTACGACGTGAATAGAATTGGATTGTGGAAAAGCTGTAATCCTTACTCGATAGACTCTGCAGCCCTAAAATGCCAACTACGAACTTGCACAATTTTAGCTGTGTCACACCACTAGGGTAGAATGGCATTACTTAAGCGTAGGATGGGCAAAGCAAAGTGTGCTCATCAGAGCACCTGTGATGGGCACGGTCATAGCCCTTTGCCCATCCTACTCACTGCGAGAGAATTTTCACTCCATTCAATTCTCGTTTCTAAGAACCTGGGTGAGGAGCTGGAGGGCCTGGTCGACTTCGGCTTCGCTGACGATCAGGGGCGGTACCAGACGGACGACTTTGGGGCCTGCGGGGACGAGGAGCAGTCCGGCTGCGATCGCGCTTTTGACCACATCTAACGACGTCAGCTCAATGTCGGCGTTGAGTACCAGGCCGTTAATCAGGCCCCAGCCGCGCACTTCGGCGATGTGTTGGGGGAATTGTTGCGCGATCGCATTCAACCCCGCCCGCAACTGCTCGCCCCGACTCTGTACATTCGCTAGCAGGTTTTCCTGCTCCAGGGTACGACAAATGCTGAGGGCAACCGCACAGGCAAAGGGATTGCCGCCAAAGGTACTGGCATGGTCGCCCGGTTGGAACACCGCACAGGACTGTTTGCAGAGCATCGCCCCAATCGGAATACCGCCGCCCAGCCCCTTAGCACTGGTAAAAATATCCGGTTCAATACCCAGATTCTCGTATCCCCAGAGCTTTCCAGTCCGGCCCATACCCACCTGCACTTCATCCAGAATCAACAAAATACCCTTTTCGTCGCAGATTTGGCGTAGCCGCTGGAAATAGGCCACATCTCCAGGTCGGACGCCCCCTTCCCCCTGGAGCGCTTCCATCAAAATCGCTGCGACGCGACGCTCGTTCTGGTCAAGGGCAGCAATAGCCGCTTCGGTTGCCGCAATGTCATTGTAGGGAACATAATGAAATCCCGACACCAGGGGACTGAAGTGCTTCTGGTATTTTGGCTGTCCGGTGGCGGTAATCGTCGCCAGGGTGCGTCCGTGGAAGCTGGCATTGGCCGTCAAGATAACTGGATCGTTAATATTTAGCACGGTATGGGCATACTTGCGTGCCAGTTTGATCGCGCCTTCGTTAGCTTCTGCGCCGGAGTTACAGAAGAATGCCCGATCGGCACAGGAATGCTCCACCAGCCATCGAGCCAGATCGCCCTGGGGAGGAATGTAGTACAAGTTAGACACATGGTGCAGGTGCTGGATTTGCTCGGTCACTGCGGCCACCAGAGCGGGGTGGGCATGGCCCAGGGTACAAGTGGCAATTCCGGCCACAAAGTCCAGATATTCACGACCCTCTGTATCCCAAACGCGACAGCCAGCCCCACGTACCAATGCCAGGGGGAAACGCCCATAGGTTGACATCACGTAGCGATCGAAGTCGGCGGGATCGAATGGCTCTGCTGGGACCGTAGCAGAAGGGGAAACGAGGGTTGTTGCACTCACGTTGGATATCCTCACAAATAAACAATGGGCTGGGGAAAGTCTGAAACCAGATGAACAACAATGCGCCAATTATAGAAGCGGCTAGAGGGTTTGAGAGAGCGGAACTGGAGCAATTCTGTCCATCTTGAGGTAAGTTGCTTTGTTTGAGGAAACACTTCAGATCCGGTGGTGACTTCTGTTTTTTGCCACCGTCATGAACCATTTCACAATAGACTCATTCAGAAATTGGAGGGGGGCTTCCCCTCCAATTTCTGAATGAGTCTATTGTCAATCTTCACCTGTTTCTGCGCATTTACGTTCTATGGGGCCTTGCTTTTTCATGAATGTAGCACGGAAATCTCATACTACAAACAAATGGACATCGATCGACTTGAAGCATGAATTGGAACTCAGGGCTTTCCGCTCCAGGGCCCAATTCATTTTTTAACCGATCGTTATCAAAACACGAATCGAGGTTGGATCTGTCAAGATTTTTGCAGACTTTTCACCTTAAGTTCACCCTAAGTTATAGCGCTACGCGCTGTTCATTGGTCATGGTTAATCGTTCATTGAATACTCTGAAAGCACAGCATATCAAGGTTTTATAGCGTTCTGTCTCCGTTTCGATCTGTGTCCTAACCCAAATGCGTAGTGCTATAAATGGCCCTGACATTCGCTCTGGCGTGAATCATGAACGACGAATAGCGATGGTTGATGGTTGATGGTTGATGGTCAGTCGCTCAATAAACAACGAACAATGAACAACAAACGTTGATGGTTCATGGTTCATGGTTCATGGTTCGTGTTCAGGCGCTCAATAAACAACGAACAATGAACCATGAACAACACACAATGAACAACAAACCATAGATCGCGAACAGTGCTACCTTATCTGCCAGAAACATCAATCATTCCTTGATGGCGATTTATTACTAAGGATGTCTTCCATGAGCATTGTCAGGCAGCTAAAAGGGGTGGCGATCGCGCTGGCAGGATTTGCAGCGTTGAATGCGGGGATGGTCTTTTTTCAGGTCAATCGGATGACGAGCGATGGCCGGGTGGTGAATTTTGCTGGTATTGTCAGAGGGGCAAGCCAGAAATTGGTCAAGCTTGCGATCGCAGACTCAACCCAAACCGGCATCATTACTCAGAGAGAACAAATAGAGCGCATTGATGGCATCGTTCGCGGTTTGATAGACGGCGATCCAACCCTGCAGTTGCCTAAAGCGACCAACCCAGAATTCATTGCTCAGATGAGAGGAGTTGAACAACAATGGAGTGAACTCAAATTCACTATCAAGGCGCTCTGGCAATCACCCCATCATCAAGATACGCTAGTTCAGACTAGCGAAACTTTTTGGCAACAAACGAATGCAGCCGTCTTTGCAGCAGAGGCAGTGGCCAGCCGCAATGTCTTGACCCTGAAGATTTTGCAGGTGTTGTTGTTTATTTTCAACCTGCTGCTCCTGGTTGGGATCTGGTGGCTGGCACACCGGGTAACATCCCAACTGCAGAGCAATATTCAAATCATTGCAGCTTCAACCAGCGAAATTTCTGTGGCCATCGAGCAACAAGACCGGACGATCTCGCAGCAAGCCACATTTGTTCAGCAAACCACCCTCACCATGGATGAATTGAATACCTCTTGTCGTCAGTCGGCAGAGCAGGCACAGGCTGCTGCAGATCAGGCGCATCAGGTCTTGAGACTGACGGAGGAAGGGAATCAGACAGTAACCCAGAACATTGAAGCGGTCGTGGCCCAACAAGAAACTGTGGCTGCGATCGCAAAGCAAATTCTCCAATTGAGCCGACAAACGAGTCAGATCGGCAACATTTCCGCCTTAGTCAGCGATCTGGCGAACCAGACCAACATGTTAGCCTTGAACGCAACCGTAGAAGCAGTTCGGGCAGGAGAAGGAGGCAAAGGTTTTGCAGTTGTTGCCGCAGAAATTCGCAAATTGGCAGACCAGAGCAAGACCTCAGCTAACAAAATCAACGCTCTGGTGAGCAAAATTCAAACTGAAATTCACTCAACCGTCATCGCCGCAGACGAAGGTACTAAAACGATGGCAGCTGCTGCAAACATTGCCCGCATCACCGCTGACGTGCTTTCAGGCGTTACCGAAGCCACGAACGCAGTCGTCTCCAACAACCAGCAAATTTTACATAACCTACAGCAACAAACCGTTGCTACACAACAAGTAATGTCAACGATAAATACGTTAAACGCTGTTGCCCAAGAAACAGTTCACGGCATTGGCCAAACCCGCATTGGCACGCAACAATTAAACCAGGTAGCTCAACAACTTCGAGCCATTGTTTGAGGAACTATCAACGCTAAATTTGAGCCTAAAGCCTTGCGCATCGGAGGTATACAAAAGTTCATCAAAACCCTCGGCTTCTTTCTGTTTGCAAATCCTGATTTTCCAGTTAGAACCGAGATAGAAGTTGGGGGACTAGCCGCGATCGTTCCTAAATTACGTGAGTTCGACAAAGCCAACATGCCTCTCATACCATTTTGGATTTTAGATTGCCGATTTTGGATTGAAGAAAAGCTGACTGGGTAAGTGTCCCATTTGGGCAGTCATTCTGCTAATTTCATCAGTTGCATCTCCAAGTCAAATTAGCTCGCTCCAACCCCTCTCTCTAACCTACGGTGTACACACAGCTTGAACAAAGCGGCTCGATCCCCCTAAATCCCCCTTGGGAAGGGGAACTTTGAGTGGGTTCCCCCCTTTTTCAAGGAGGATTAGGGGGGATCAACACAGGCATATCGGTTACCGCATGACTTGTGTGTACACGGTAGCTCTCTAACAGGGAGAGGCTTGAAAACCCTGTTTTCCCGTTGTTCCTCCCCAAAGGGCTATCCATTCGGTACAAGTCCTACAGACTTTTACCAACTCAGTCATTCACCCGCTTGTTAACTTTTCTATTGTGGACCGGGAGCATAAGAGTTTGGGCGAGATTTGCTGACAAAGATGGTCCAGAGGGAGAACGAGGCTGGGAGGGCGAAGGGATCGAACTCACGTTAAATTGCAACCGGGGTAAGTCCCTGGTTTCCATTGAATTGATTCAAACCAGAAAACCAATGTTTAAGAAATTAAAACCGCAGATTCTCTCAGGCTATCTGGCCCTCGCATTGCTCTCGACCTTTTCAGCCGGGTTCGCCTGGTTCTTTGCGATTAGAGTTCAAACTCAGGCGCAGCTTGCTCAGACCGCTCACACTCTGCTGGAAAATGGTGAATCAGCCTTAATTCGTCTAGATGGGATGGATGAAGTGCTGCTGGTTAACCTGCTAGACCAGGGTAAAGTTCCTTTAAGCGGCTATCAGCAGGCAGAAATGGAATTCAATCAACTCCTCCGCGAGTTGCTGGCAATGGTTCAAGACTCAACCCAGAAACAGCGGCTCGAGCGCATTAGAGATCTGGCCCAACGGTTAATTCAATCTGACCAGAGCATCCTGGCTTTACTTCAGGAAGGTAAGCAAGAAGAGGCGATTGTGTTATGGAAAAGTCGCCAGGTCGCCCAACAAAAACGGGAGATCGCTGCTCTGCTGCGACAATTTGAAGAGGCCGAGAGAACGATTGTGATAGAACACGATCGGGAACAAACGAACGCTTTGAATCGACTGAAACTGATTGTGGTGAGTTTTGCCCTGGTTTCAGCGCTGCTGGCACTCTGGCTGGGATGGTTGATTGCCTCTACAGTGGCTCAACGGATGCAGCAGTCCGCCAGTGCCATTGCCAGTGCGTCCACTGAGATTGCCACAACGGTAGAACAACAGGAGCGGACTGCCTCACAGCAAGCGGCCTCTGTGAATCAAACAACAACGACGATGGACGAGCTGAATGCGTCTTCGCGTCAGTCGGCAGAGCAAGCCGCTGCTGCTGCCGCCAGTGCCCGTCAAGCCTTGACGCTGGCCGAGGAGGGTACCCAGGCAGTTGGACAGACGATCGAAGGCATGATGACGCTGAAGGAGAAGGTCGATGCGATCGCAGCACAAATTTCCCGACTGAGCGGCCAAACCAGTCAGATTGGCAACATTTCTTCCCTGGTGAGCGACCTGGCCAACCAAACCAACATGCTGGCCCTGAATGCTGCCGTCGAAGCCGTTCGTGCCGGAGAACACGGCAAAGGCTTTGCCGTCGTTGCTGCAGAAATTCGCAAACTCGCCGACCAGAGCAAAAGCTCAGCCGAGAAAATCTACGACCTGGTGAACGACATCCAAACTGCTATCAACTCAACCGTCATGGTGACCGACGAAGGCAGCAAAACGGTAGAGGCAGGTGTAGACATTGCCCAGGGAACCAGCAGGGCCTTTGCTGGCGTCACCGACGCCGTCAACAACGTCTTCTTGAACAATCAACAAATCTCTCTCAACATCAAACAACAAGCCATTGCCATCCAACAAGTCGTAGAAGCCATGAACGCATTAAACACCGCTGCCCAAGAATCAGCCACAGGTATTTCCCAGGTTAGAGTCGGTACCCAGCAGCTCAACGAAACAGCTCTCAAACTCAGGATGTCGATCTAGTAATTTTGGACTTTAGATTTTGGCTTTCGAACCAAGCCATGCTCTAACCAGTTTGGATTTTAGATTTTGGCTTGGGTTTCTCACTGCTCAACAACCAACTATGAAGCAATGTTACTGAAATAAGGAAAATTCAAGTGATTTGTAGGGTGAGCATTTCCTTCCAGGTTCTGATTTTTCAAAATGAAGATGACTGCTAGCCAATGCCCCTTAGCAAAAACCTGGGTTGGTGGGCAATGAAGATGACTGCTAGCCAATGCCCCTTAGCAAAAACCCAGGTTGGTGGGCATTGCTCAGCAAAGCCTGCCATCAGCATTCTTGAAGCCTCAAAGCAATACCCACCCTACGCAAAATCGTTGTTTGTTTCAGTACCATTGAACCATGAACCATGAACCATCAACTATGAACATGAAACAATGAAAATTGATGACGATGAACTCAGAGCTATTTTCAAAACAGCCAGCGAAGAGCATCTCCAGAAACTGGACGATGGATTGCTCTATCTGGAAAAACACCTGGACGACGAGGATTGTCTGGCCACCTTGATGCGGGAAGCCCATTCGCTCAAGGGAGATGCAGGCATGGTTGGTGTCAAAGACATTGCCACTCTGGCGCATCAGATGGAAAGCATTTTGGGCCGCCTCAGCCGTCACGAGACCACCCTTTCCCCAGACCTCAGCGATCGTCTTGCTCAGGGACTGGACGCCATTCGCAAACTGGTGCATGAAGCCGTGACCGGCGAACCCGCAGGTATCAATACCTTTCAGGTGCTAGCCCATTTAATGGGTGCTAAACCCGCTAACGCTCCGGAGGGAACCTTACCCAGCCGGGAAAATGCACATGAAACTGAACCAGATACTGACTCAGTCCCGCCAACAGCGTCCCTACTCCCTGCTCTAGACATGGAAACAGCAACACGTGGAGCCAGTCTAGAGTCTGAGAGGTCTGAACGGCGCGATCGCAGCCCCCTCCCACTGTCTCAGTCCTCCCTTTCAAGTCATCCCAACGCCTCCATCGCACCCAACCCACCTCCAACCCTGGAACGCCAGGAATTAACAACAGCAACCCAACACGAACCCCGCTCCACCTATCGGATCGAAACCATTCGAGTCGAGACTCGCGACCTAGATTCGCTCATGAACCAGACTGGCGAGCTCACCGTAACCAAAATCCGCATCGCGCATCGACTGGCCGAAATCGAAGCAATGATGACGCTATGGGAAGAGTGGAGCCGCGACACCCTCCTCCATCGCTTTATCCTGAGCGACCTGATGGCGCAAAACGGTACAGCACACCACCCGGATAAAAACCTCGCCCTGCAACAATTGCAAAACTTCTACGAGCGAGCAGAAACCCATCTAGAACAACTAGGAACCCAGATCGATCGTCTAAGAAGTGAATTCTATGAAGATGTCACTCGCCTGGACAACGTTGCAACCGAGCTGGAAACAGGCATTCAAACCCTGCGACTGTTACCCCTGTCCGCTATCTTTCAACTGTTTCCCCGTCTGGTACGCAACCTCGCTCGCGATCAAGGCAAGACAGTGGATCTCATCATTGAAGGAGGAGAAACCCTGGCAGACAAACGGATTCTAGAAGAAATGAAAGATCCCCTGACGCATCTGATCCGCAATGCCATCGATCACGGCATTGAGCGACCAGAAGAACGACAGCAACTGGGCAAATCCCCTACTGCCACACTGTACTTACGAGGCAGCCAGACAGCTACCGGCATTGCCATCGAAGTCTCTGATGATGGTCGAGGATTAGACCTGGAGAAAATCAAGCAAACTGCCCAAAAACGACAGCTCTATCGCGAGGAAGAACTCGCAACGATGTCTCCCAAGCAAATCCAGTCCCTGATCTTTGCACCTGGCTTTTCCACCCGCACATTTGTCACCGAACTGTCAGGTCGCGGCATTGGCCTGGATGTAGTACATCTGAATGTCGAAAAACTCAAAGGCACAATTCAAGTCGAATCAACCCCCAATGCAGGATGTATCTTCCGCATTCAACTGGGCACCACCCTCACAACAGCCCATGTATTGCTCGTCGTTATCGAAGGTACCACCTATGCCTTACCCGTAGAAGCAGTGCAAATGGCACGACTGATTCCCCGCAGCGACATTTTTCCTCTGGAAGGCCGCGACACTGCCATTATTGACAACGAGCCTGTGTCATTAGTCTTGCTTGCGGACTTGTTAGAATTATCCCCTGCATTGAGCGGACAATCTATGCCTGCAGATCGACAACTCTCCTGCATCCTGCTCAAATTAGATGAAGAGCGTCTGGGGTTGATCGTAGATACGCTCCTGGACGAGCAAGATGTGGTACTGAAACCCCAGAGCAAACTACTGAAACGAGTCCGTAACGTTTCTGGAGCAACCATCCTGGGCACAGGCGAGGTCTGCATGGTACTCAATCCCTCCGACTTGATCCAGTCCGCCCGCAAACGAACCATCGTTGCTCCACCCACAACTTCAGTCGAACCCATCGCACAACGGCCCACCATTCTCTTAGTAGAAGACTCCATCGCCATCCGCACCCAGGAAAAGCGGATTCTGGAGGGAGCTGGCTATGAAGTCGTCACTGCAGTAGATGGATTAGACGGATTGAAAAAACTGAAGACCCGTTCCTTTGATGCCGTCATTTCCGACGTCCAGATGCCCAATTTAGACGGTCTGTCCCTGACGACCCAGATTCGCCAGGACACCACCTACCGCGAACTGCCCATTATTCTGGTAACATCCCTGGAAACCGCAGCCGATCGGAAGCGCGGCGCTGAAGCCGGAGCCAACGCCTACATCACCAAAGGAGCCTTCAATCAAGACATCTTGCTAGAGACCCTCAAAAGACTGGTGTGAAAACAAGACAGCGATCGCAGACAAACAATAACGCCGATAGTTATGTTGAGCTGCCGTTTCTCTCTCTAACTTCCCGAACAAAACTGACAATTTCAGCAGCAGAAATCCCGATATCCACGCCCTTTAAATCTAGAGGGGATGTCTTTGGGATTTCTGGTCTAATATAAAACGCTTCACCATCCTGTTTGCGAATACAAACGGCTCCTTCCGTTTTGGCCTCATCCAGAAGGGAGGCAAAATTTTCTCTCGCTTCTGTAAGCGTATATTCTTTCATCAATGAATCTCCTCTGGAAAAGCGTACGCTCGCACTGCTAAGATAAAGCGTATGAAGCGCTATGGATATCCCTATTATGAGCATTGACGATCGGCTAGAGCGCCTGCTTTCAGCAGCTGAATTGCATGGGAAACAAATTGAATCCCACAGTCAACAAATCGTAGAACTGCGGGAAACAAATCGTCAGCGGGATGCCGCCCATGACAAGCAAATGATGGAACTGTGGGAAACAATGAGACAACAGGAGGCAGCCCATAACAAACAAATGATGGAACTGCGGGAGACAAATCGCCAGCGGGATGCCGCCCATGACAAACAAATGGCGGAACTGTGGGAGGCAATGAGCCAGCGGGATGCAGCCTATGAGAAACAAATGGTGGAGCTGAGGAATATCGTCGGCGCACACGGCCAACAAATTTCGGAGCTGCGCGATTCAAATACGATTCTGGTTCAGATCTTCTCGCAGCAACAGGATGAGTTGCGGGAGTATAAGAAAACAACTAACGCTGCCCTGGATCGTATCGATCGGACGCTCCAGCTCCTCTTCGAACAGCGACATAATGGTCATACGGATTAGTGTGTTCCAGAGTATTATCCGAGTTGTTGTCGTACCCAGGCTCGAAAGGTCTGTTCCGCCTTGACTTCGCTTCGTTGGGCTTGAGTCAGAAATTCGTAGAGTCGCTGCTTGGGCAGAAACGGGAACGTAGGGCTTGCTTCCACTTCCTGATATTGCCCCGCCTGCAGTTGATAAATCCGCCAGATTTGTCCATTGTAGCGCCAGAATTCTGGTACCCCCAGACTGGCATAGAGTTCTAATTTCTTAATGTCTGTGTGGGTAATATCAATTTCCACTACCAAATCTGGTGGAGGATCCTGTTGTAGATCGACGGTTTTACCGGCCACCAGCGGTTGATTTTGAATGTAATAGGCATCATCTGGTTCTGGACTGCGATCGATGTCTTCTCGCTCCAGGGTGGTAGATCCCATTGTTTTCAGATCCAACCCCATCTCAACCACCAGAATGCAGATCAAGCGCTCAATTAATCGGGCCGCAAATTCATGGTCTTCCAGGGACATGGTAATCTCCAGAATGCCGCGATCGTAAGTGAGCCGCGCAGTACGGTTCTTGCCTAATGCTTGCCGCAACTGGATATACGACTGCCAATCGAGATGGTGAAAGGTGACGCGTTTTTCACCAATGGGTTTAGGAGCTGTGGCAGGGAGCGTTGCAGCGAGCATGGCAACCAGAAAATAAGGTGATTCTTTACTCTATAATTCAATAGCACTGCAATGGACAAGGATTTTGCGCCGGGCAGGCATTGCTCCTGAGCGTTCAGGGATTATCATCACATCTTTCTGAGCAATTCCCATCCGTCAGAGCCCTGGCTAGCAAGTATTTCCCAAGATGCATTTCGTATTTTAAGCAATCGGAAATGGGGAAGCAATTATCCTCCTACTGGTCTGGCATAATATACTATGCGCGGCTACAATCCGAACTTTTGTACTAGTATGATACGTCTACAATTATGTAAATCCGTAGTTGGCACTTTAGTGTTTCCGAGGTCTATCGAGTAAGGATTATAGCCTTTTCGACAACCTAACGCTGTTGCACCAAATTAGCTATGTCAGCCCAGTAGTGGTGTGGCACGCCTAAAATTGTGTAAATTCGTAGTTGGAGTGCAGCGCTATCCACGATTCTATTTTCCGAACAAAATCAGCCTTGTATCGGGTTGTTTCGCTAGCGCTGCGGATAGTTGTGCCGATCGCACTCAGCAAACAAATCGATCAAGCTTTGCTGCATCTCAATTTGAGCGACCTCAACCGCTTCCCGAAACTGGATTGTTTTCCTTGTTTTCTCGACGATACGATTCAGCACTTTGATATCCGTCGGAATGGCAATAATCAGATCTGAAATATGATTCGGTTCGAGATGCTGCTGTACTGAACCATATTCGTTCAGCAGCATTTGATCGAGAGCCAGCTGAGACTGGAGAAATGCATAAGTATAGTAGCGCAAGGATTCATCTGGAATTCTGACTCGGATTAGGTCATCGGAGACAATCGCGCTGTTCAGACGATTCGTCGTAAAGGTGACGCGCCCGATCGACCCCGATCGGGTAATCAGGATATCGCCACGATATACGCGAACAGCACTTAAGGCGTCCAGCTGTCGCTGAGATGCTTTTGATAAGTCCAGTAATTTAGCGCTCTCTCCTTTGTCTTGTAGAACTGCAGAGGGAGTGAAATAGGACTCAACCCGATCGCCTGCAGTTTCCACAATCAGATTTTCTGTTTTCAAGCGCGGGCCTTTAAAGATTTTCACCCCTGGGCACAGTTGTCCGATCGTTGCGATCGTCCAATTTTTAGATCCATCAAGAGATTCCAGGGCGCGAATCGTTGCATTCAGGTTGGGAAGATAGGCTTGAGGATTAATCCTCAGATCGCGATCGATGTCAGAAAGATAGATTGAAAAGCGATATTCTGAGGGTTGAAGACGATGTTCAAGAAATCTGCGGTAGTCGGCCAGAATTTCATCTAAATCGCAGTCGAGATCTGCTGCATCCAATCCGCCAGCAGATCGTTTAAAGAGGGGTACCCCCTCGCTATCCTGACCAATCTTTTTAGAGATGGCCATGAAGATAGGATAATCATCGGGAAGATTTTCGTCAGAAAGATGCTTTTGAAAGAAGACTAAACAGGTCCTAACCCCCGTATGGGGTTGAAAGGTATTTTTATGACAATTTACGACAGCAAGCAGTCTGGCATCGCGTAAAAGCAGTTGTCTGGCTGGGAAGTAGGTCTGAGTATCCAGAAAGCTCTTTGGCATTACAATCCCCACTTTGCCACCCGGCGCAATCCATTGCAAACAGCGCTCGAAAAATAGCATTTCAGGGGGAACACCTTCATCCAGCTCAGCCGTTGCTTGATATGTGCCTCCTTGCCTTGCCCATTTACGACCGCAGTTGAACTGTTTGAGGATGCTTTTGTCCGAAATCCGTCCTTCGCCAATTCCTGCAAAAGGCGGATTTGTCAAAATAATAGTCGGCATGCCCAGAGCTGCATAAGTACGAATACTCTTATTTAATCGATCAATCGACCCCAGGCTATCGCCTTGTGTCATACCTGTATACCTGTCTCCATTGAGGATCGCGGCAGCCCTGGCAAGCTTCACCAGCCGTTTGCTAATCTCTACCATAAAAAGACGATTGCGATGCTGGGTTAATTGTCGTTGTTTGACTGTATCTTCAACTTTTGCAGCGACAATCTGGCGTCGAACGTAGCGCCTAACGCTTGTCAGCAATCCACCCGACCCACCAGCAGGGTCGAGCACGATATCTTTATCGCTTGGGGCAAGCATTTCAACCATAAAATCGATTGCAAGTCGATTGGTAAAAAATTGCCCTCTCTGACGTTTCTTATCCAGTGCAGTATATTGCTCGTACGCATAACTCATGATGTCTGAGTTATCTAGTTCTAGATTATCGCCTAAGAGTCGATAAGTTTGCAGTTCAACGACTATATCAGCAATGGCTCGTCTGCCGACAGTAATTCTTTCATGGTCTCCAAAGAGATCGGGACTGTCAGCTACGACTGCCGCGAATAAGCTTTGAACTCTCTGTTCTACCTGAGCTTGCCCTTGAGGGGTGGCATATTCTTCAGGAGTGCAGTAAAAGAGTGGAAACTCAGCGGCTGATTCTTCGTCTTTTGCTTTGGCAAGAATCAAGCGAACCATATCCATGGTCAGGTCTGATTCTTCGCTGTCTGCTCCCCGTCCATGGAGTTTGTTATGGCAGCGCCGAAACAAACCTTTAATGTCCTTGGGACGTTTTAAGTCTGCTTTCCTTTGACGTCCTGGAACATTTGCAGTTGCTAAGTCAATGATTTTACTTTCTGGATTGCAGGGGTTATCGAATCGAGCCATTGGAACATTCTTGTTGATGTCTGGAAATTGTATATTCCTCAATAGACTCATTCGGAAATTGGAGTGGAAGCCCCCCTGAGGGGGGCTTCCACTCTAGTTCTCGGACAGGTCTAATTGATAAGGATTTTTGAGTCTGTCGGTAAAATCTGCAGGCTCAAAAACTCTGAGTTGTTTGCACTATCTTAATTCGCTACCTGCTTAAATTGTATGCTGTTCCTAAATTCTCTTGGGATATTGGGAACCCTAAAATTGAATCATCTCTGCGAGAGATTATCAGGCTCGCAAACAAGAGTAGTCCGAATGTTTTGGGGCACTTGAGTTTTCTGTTTTAGCTGGCAATGGTTGATAACTTTGGGTTGCCCATCCGGACAAGGGTGCGATCGCGTGTAGGAGTAAAGATGTCACCATTCATACGGGAGAGACATGCTCATCCCAGACTTGCCCCCTGCCCTTTCAATTCCCCCCCAGACAGTCCTGGTCACTGAGGCGATTCCTGGTATTGCAGCAAACACTACTGGGTTGGATATAACCACCCAACGCCTTGCTCAAACCATCCTCCCGGCAACCGACGGCACTGCTACATTTGTCGTTCCCAACGGCAATCGTTACGATATTGGGGGAGGCACTCTATCCAACGACGGAACAAATCTTTTCCATAGCTTCCAGCAATTTGACCTCAGCGATGGCGAAATTGCTAACTTCCTCTCTAATCCTCAGATTCAGAATATTTTGGGTCGGGTCGTCGGTGGTAATGCCTCCACGATTAACGGTCTGATTCAGGTTATGGGGGGGCAGGCAAATTTGTTCTTAATGAACCCAGCTGGCATTGTCTTCGGTCCCAATGCCAGCCTGAACATCCCAGGTTCTTTTACCGCCACCACTGCCAGCGGCATTGGATTCAAAGACGGCTGGTTTAATGCGACTGGCCCCAATCAGTATCAGCTGTTGAACGCAGATCCTAACCGTTTTGCCTTTACTGCAAGCCAGGCTGGAAGTATTGTCAATGCGGGTAATCTAGCTGTCTTACCGGGAAAGAATCTTACGCTGTTGGGAGGCACTGTCATTAATACTGGTACCCTAACAGCACCAGGTGGAACTGTTTCTGTTGTTGCTGTTCCTGGGGAAAAATTAGTCCGCATTAGCCAGCAGGGCATGGCTCTGAGTTTAGAAGTTGAAGCGCTCGCAAACCAGGACTTAGAAAAACAGGGAGAGACAACCGCAGTTGTCACCCCTTTGCCATTTGGCCCCGCTTCTCTGCCAGAATTGTTGACCCAGACAAATGTCGGTCACGCCACAGGGATTACAGTTAACGCTGACGGTACCCTGCACTTAACCGGAGCAGGGATTACCATAGCCGCAGCACCTGGAACTGCTATTATCTCTGGAACAGTTGATGTCTCAATCCAAAATCCAAAATCCAAAATCCAAAATCCTGTAGGCGGTACGATTAATCTCCTGGGCGAGCGAGTTGCACTTTTCAGCGCTGAGCTTGATGCTTCTGGCACGGAGGGGGGCGGTACGGTGCGAGTTGGCGGAGACTTCCAGGGGCAAGGCCCCTTTTTTCGTGCAGAGCAGACGATTGTTAGCGAAGACTCTAAGATTGCAGTGGATGCGCTTGAACAGGGCGACGGCGGACAAGCTATTGTTTGGGCTGACCAGCTGACTCGCTTTTACGGCAATATTAGCGCTCAGGGGGGTCGCTCTAGTGGTGATGGCGGTCTGGTTGAAGTTTCCGGTAAGGAACTGCTCGTCTTTACCGGCAATGTGGATGCGAGCGCTCCTCTGGGAGATGCGGGTACGTTGCTGCTCGATCCCAAGGATATCACTATCTCCGATCGTAATGCGCCGTTAGCAACCTTCCTCAACCCTACTGCTGCAGGAAGCGATAGCTTTGGGTTTGCGATCGCAGGCGTTGGCAATAACATTTTGATTGGTGCTCCCTCCGACGACACTGGGGCCGCCAATACCGGCGCAGCCTATTTATTTGATGGCAGCACAGGTGCTTTGCTACAATCTTTTTTTAATCCCAGTGCCCAAGCAGATGATGCCTTTGGTACCGCAGTCGCAGCAGTGGGGACAAACGTGCTGATTGGTGCTCCTTTGTACGATATCCCACCATCACCAATACCAATATTTAATACTGGTAGAGCCTATTTATTTGACAGCGATACGGGTGGACTATTGCAAACCTTTGAGAACCCTTCTCCAGATTTTTTTGATGAATTTGGCGCTGCAGTCGCAGGAGTTGGGACCAATGCGTTAGTTGGAGCACCCGGCGATAATGCAGCTGAGGGTACAGTCTATTTGTTAGACAGCACCACAGGAGGAGTGTTGCAAACGTTTAATAATCCCACTCCTCCTGGAGGGAACGATGAATTCGGTCGTTCGGTTGCTGCATTTGGATCAAATGTACTAATTGGTTCTCCTTTAGACGACACCGGAGCTAGCAATGCCGGGTCAGCCTATTTGTTCGATAGCAACACGGGCGGACTACTGCAAACCTTTAACAACCCCACTCCTGCAGTCGACGACGAATTTGGTCGCTCAGTCGCTGCGGTAGGGAATAACGTGCTGGTGGGATCTCCCTTAGACGATACCGCAGCCAACAATGCTGGCGCAGCCTATGTGTTCGACAGCAATACAGGCGGACTGCTGCAGACCTTGCTCAGCCCCACTCCAACAAATAATGGCCGATTCGGTACAGCGGTAGCAGCTGTTGGCTCCCATAACCTGGTAGGGGCACCCTTTGACACCACCAGCACCAACAATGCTGGCGCAGCCTATGTGTTTGATGGCAATACCGGGCAACTCCGACAGAGCTTCACCAATCCTATCCCAACAGGCGTTAACCAATTTGGTGCAGCCGTTGCCAGTGCCGGGACCAATGCGCTAGTTGGAACGCCGTTTGACGATACCGGAGCAACGAATACTGGCATTGCCTATGCTTTCCCAACCCAATATAGCTTCAGCGACAACCCCGATCTATCTGTAACCATTGCTGTCGATACTATCACCAACATTACGAATACTGGCACCGATCTTATCTTGCAAGCGAGCAACGACATTTCCGTTGATGCCGCCATCATCACCAACAATCTTGCTGGTGATGGCGGTGGTCTGACGTTACAGGCAGGACGAAGCCTTTCGATCGAGGCTGACATTACAACTGACAATGGCAACCTGACGCTGATTGCGAACGAAACGACAGCCAATGGAGTTTTTGACGCCTTTCGAGATCCAGGAGATGCGGAAATTTCTACAGCATCTGGCACGAGCCTGAATACTGGCACAGGAAGCTTAACCGCTATCTTGAGTACAGGTGCAGGCTTAACCCATAACGGCAGCAGTGACATTATCCTCGGTAACCTGGTTGCAGGGAATGTCCAAGTTGAGAACAACGGCTCTGGCAGCGGTCGCCTGGTGACAGGAGATATTACAACCAATGGTGGTGCGATTACCCTCTCCAGCCCTGGGGAGATTGCTACGGGAGCATTAAATTCCAGTGCTTCTGACGGCAATGGCGGTAATGTCTTAGTGACTGCTGGCGGCAACATTCAGGCCAGCACGATCGATGCTCAGGGAGGCACAGATGGAACGGGTGGAACAGTGGCTATCGTAGCTGATGGTTTTGTGCGAGTTACAGAGACGTTCCTTGACCAAAATGCCGTTCTGTCCAGTATCTCCACTGCTGGCGGACAGGGAGGGGGAGAGATTACGATTCAGCATGGAGGGAATGGCATCACGCCATTTACTGTAGGTGATGCAGCATTAAATGGCACAGCAGGGGCCATCACCAGCGGAGAAGTTACCCTCCAACCTTTACAAATCTTTCCGTTTACCCATCAGGAAGGCAACATTCAAATTATCAGTGTCGATCGTCCCTTCAATGCGGTAGACCTTGAACAACCTTTCGTCTTCTCGGAGCTGCAGGGGAGCGAGCCGCTACCGCCGTTGGAAATCGATCTTCTACAGGAACTGGAAGATGCTTTCACAAAAGTGTTTGAAACCTATCTGGGCCTGGATGAGATGGCAGGTAAAACCCTGGCTAAAGCTCGGGCCACACTGCGTCAGATTGAGCAAGAAACGGGGGTTAAACCAGCTCTCATTTATGCCTTCTTTGTGCCGCAAGCCATTGCCCCCCCAATTGCTCCATCTGGCACCAAATCTTTATCTGCGGCACCTAACCATCCTTCATCTTCTCCGCAATCGTTGTCTCCGTCTCAAGGAACGCCGATCGGTCAGAGTTCACCGATCTTCCAACCGGGCAAGGCTGTTCGGGATGACGATCGGTTGGAACTGGTACTGGTGACAGCAGAAGGGACAATTGTTCGACGCCAGGTCGCGGGGGCATCCCGAAAGTTGGTGTTGGCGGGAGCCGGTCAATTGTTGAGTCAGGTGACCGATCGACGACGTCTGCACAGCAAGCGCTATTTGCCTGCAGCACAGCAAATGTATCGGTGGTTGCTGGCACCGCTGGAGGAGGAACTCCAGTCCCGGGGTATTAACAACCTGGTGTTTATCCCAGATGAAGGATTGCGCTCTGTTCCTCTGGCTGCAATGTACGATGGCCAGGGGTTTGCAGTTGAACGCTACAGTATTGGATTGATGCCAAGTCTGTCGTTGACGGATACTCGCTATGTGAATGTTAAGACGATGCAAGTGTTGGCGATGGGGACTGAGACGTTTCCGGCTTTCCCCGATCAAGAGACGTTGTGGGCAGTGCCAGCGGAGTTGAATGCGATCGCAACCCAGCTCTGGCCCGGTCAAGCCTTTCTCAATGAAAACTTTACCTTAAAAAATCTGCACAAAGCCCGAAAATCTAGACCCATTGGCATTTTACACCTGGCCACCCACACCCTTTTTCAACCCGGCGCTCCCGAAAACTCTTACATTTATTTCCGCGACGAGAAAGTTAGCTTCGACCAACTGCGTCAAGCAATTGTGGGCAATTCTGCTATCGAACTGCTGGTGCTGAGTTCCTGTCGCACCGCATTGGGCGATCGCGACGCAGAGTTAGGATTTGCCGGACTGGCAGTTCAGGTTGGTGTAAAGTCAGCCATGGGCAGCTTATGGCACGTCAGCGACGAAGGTACTTTTGCCCTGATGACCAGTTTCTACGAGCACTTGAAAACCGCACCCATAAAGGCAGCAGCCTTGCAGCAAGCCCAACAAGCCATGCTGCGCGGCGAAGTGCGCCTGCAGAACGGTCAGCTCATCACCCAAACAGGCCGTTTCCCCTTATCGCCCGCCTTGGCTGACCTTGAAAACGTCAACCTGGCCCATCCTTACTATTGGAGCAGTTTTACCATGATTGGCAATCCCTGGTGAAGAGTAATATCTCCCCGTTCGCGCATTTTTTTGAGCATAAGGTAAATGCTATTTAGTGGGTCTCAAAATTGTCTTATACCAAATCCGGCTTACAGAGACCAAATTATCAGAGTGTGGAAACAGCCAACAGAAGGAAGAAATTAATTTGCTTTTGAGAGCCAAATTTAGTATTACACTATATACAGCCAGTTCGTTGATTTTTTCGAGAGGACATGAGTTTGCATTGCGATTCCTTCGCACGGACTCGATAGACCCAGGGTCGGCACAAGACCGACCCCTACAGGTTTGTTGCGATCGCACAATCTGACGGTTTTTCTGTAGGGGCACCCCTTGTGGGTGCCCTGCGGTCATGGGGATGCTGTGAGGCTCAACTGCTATGGAGGAAAATTGCAAACCAGTAGAGCACTGTATTCCATGGGATTCGGAAAAATGCGCGAACCGACAGTCTAGAGGACCCCTCAAAATTTTAGCTGTCCAAAGCACGACAGCAATTGCAAGGTCATTCAGTTCGCCGCAATAAAAAAGCCTGCTTCAATCCAACGCTGCCGCGTGCTGCCAGGTTTGCCCCAGGATTGTCGTACCTGTTCGAGCGGTTGTGCGGCTTCCTGGGCAGCGATGCTGAGCGATTGTTCAACATCCTTGCCACTTTTCAGGGATCTCAGAAAGGTGTATTGTACCGTTGTCAGCGGAAAGGTATGGGTGAGGTAATTTTTACGCACCAGCGCTACAAGCGATCGTCTTTGGGGCGGCAAGGGGGGATCGTGGCTCTGCTGCACTTCGTGATAGTACCACGCTACCGGAAAGCGGTAATCTCCCAATATCAGGCAAGGTTGCGATCGCAGCTGGCTATCTGGAACATCCACATCAGCAAATGGCTGACCTTCATATCCGGGAGCATCAAACAGCACAAAGATCTCGCGCTCGAACCGTGCCAGATCCACCATAAAATCAATCCAACTCTCTCGCTGGTCTGGCACCTGATCCCGATCGGGTCGTGTTTCCTCCAGGTACGCTGGAAACCGCTTACCCAGATCGTATAGCGTGTAGCTGACAGAAGGATAGGCTTGTAGATACTCGCGCGCAAAATCCGTCAGTAAGTCTACCCCCAGAGCATGACACAGGGCTGGAAACTGCTCCCGCATACAGCTCAATAGTCTGACCTGGTAGCTACGCTGGTAGATGGCTAGCCGCTGGGAACCGCTAAGACGCGACGAAGACGCGACAATCTGTTCGACCGATTCAACCGGGACTTGCTGCGGAAAAATTAACGCCTGCTGCATCCAGCTTTGCAAACCGGGCAACGATTGTGGGGTTTCATTCATCTTCTTCTAAGACCGTATGTCCCATGACTTCAGGCACAAGAAAATCCACTGGATTGGACACAGATTCCTTGCGATTGATAGCCGCCGTCTCCATCTGGGTTGGGGCAAAGTGTTCATCCCTGTACTGTTTTGCTCTCAACAATTCCATCTGGTATGCTTCCAATGAAGGAATATTACCGTCCCATTCCAGCAAGGTTGAAGCACCACCGCTCCGTGCCCAGGCCAACCGATATAACTCCCAAACTGCAGGCTGCACTGGGCGATCGTGGGTATCAATGATGTGAGTGCCGCAATGCTGGTGTCCTGCCAGGTGAATCTGCACCACACTTTCCCAGGGGAACGAGTCAAGATAGGCGATGGGGTCAGCATCGGCATTGAAGCAGGTTACATAAACATTATTGACATCCAATAGCAACCCACAACCCGTTTCGTCCGCAAGCTGGCGCAGGAATTCTGGTTCTGTCAGGGTCGAGTGAGTAAACGTCAGATAGGTGCTGGGATTTTCCAGGACGAGGGGGCGTTCCAAAAAATCCTGCACCTGATGGACACGTCTTGCTACATGACGTAAGCTTTCCTCTGTCAAAGGAAGCGGCAGGAGATCGTGGGAGTTCAATCCCAACACACCAGTCCAACACAGGTGATCGCTGACCCAGGCTGGCTTGACTTCAGTTGTCAGGGCTTTCAAGCGACGAAGGTACTCAAGATTGAGCGGATCGGTGCTGCCAATGGACAGAGAAACGCCGTGTAAGACCAGGGGATAACGCTCGGCGACCTGGCGGATGACCCAGCGGGGTCGCCCGCCGGAGTCCATAAAGTTTTCTGAAATGGCTTCGAACCAATCGACTGCTGGCCACTGGGATAGAATGCGATCGAAATGGGTGCTACGCAGACCGAGGCCCAGACCAAGACTCGGTAGGGCTGCGACCTGCGAACGGGTAGCCAGGGTACTGCTCTCTCCCATATCAAGGTGTCGCACCGCTCATATCGCTAGAGCCACAGGCAACCATGCTGCGTCGATTGGTATTGTTATCTGACATCCACAAAAACGCAGGGCCATCTTTGAAAATTTCTCCCATCTGCGGATCGCCACCAATGGCAGGCAGTTCCTCCGGTAGATTGGGATTTTGCTCGCGTAGCTGGGGCCAGATCTTTTCGTGGAAGACCTGTCGTGCCCTGATCCAGACGCTTGTTCCCTGGTACTGCCCGTTGACGATAAATCGTTCGGCATTGATGGGCGTGGCGCAGGATCCCAATGATTTACAGTTGTTGATACCGGGTTGGTCGAATTCTTCAGCGGTGCCGTTCAGACCGCAACCGCCCTGGTTTCTGCAGTCGTTCTGAACGTGGCATTTATGGTCAGAGGTGGTGGCGCAATATCCCTGACCTGCACATTCGTTGGGTTTGCCAATCTTATCTTTGGGGCCATCTTTAGGGCCAGCAGCGCCGAATCGATCTTGTCCTTTGCAGCTGTTTAGCCCCATGCAGGCATGGGGTGGTTGTGCAGGTGCTAAAGGCGTGCCAATCTGCTGCGGCCAGGTTGGAGCCTCTTTGTAGGGATAGGGATCGGGGACAGGTTCGCCCGCTTTTGGTTTGTTGCTAGACATGGTTTCAACTCCTGAGTTTTAACGATTATCTCCAATATGGGCTGACGTCCGGTAAGGTCTTAATCGTTTCGATCATCTCTCCTACTACCGCAAGTTGGTTTTCATCAGTAATGGCTTGCGTCAATTTGAGCAAGCTGGCGTAAGCGTTATGGCGCGGGCCGAGGTCGTAGTTTTCAAATGTTGGGGCAAAGTTGTATCCCCCCTCAAGGTAAAACGTTCGGGTATGCTTGATCAGACGGTTTAAAATCCAAAGCATCGATCGATGCATGGCTTCATTAAAAAACAATTTCTGAGCTGGAGGGGAGACCTTGTAGATGGTCTCCATCAGAATGAGCATATACTGGTATACGCCATTGCAAAGATTCGATAAGGCTTTATATTCTTCTGGATACCAGTAGGTGGTCGGATTATCTGGGAAATTGTAGATGACTTCGCTCAATTCCTTATCGGTAATTGTGGGGGGAATGGGACTGGGTGGTTCCGGCGATTGCGGTAGTCTTTCGGTATGATGCTCGTACCGCTCTAGTTGCGCTTGTAACCTGAGAAATTTGTAATAGTGGGAGTATTCGTTTTGGGTCGGATCGTCGGTCGGTCTATGGGCATACCCTTCACCTTGATCGCAGATGGTTGAGATCGCAGTCAGGGCATCCTGTTTGCTACTAATGGTAATGAGTTCTGCCGGGCCAGCATGGCTGTCAGGGGTGTTCGGGTATTGGGCAACAGCAGCAGCGCTGGGATAGCCCCCTTCTGGCGTAGGACTGGCCTCACCGGGTTCTGGAGGGGTGCGCCATGGATCGAACTTTTGCTCTGGATAGATCGTATCGATGCTATTGGGGGAATAGTTGTAGCTCTGAATCTGGGTTTCAGGCCCATTGACCTGGAAGTCCTCGTCTTTGATATGGTTGCACTCGATCAAGCATCTGATGTAAGAGTAAAACTGACCAATCGTATCCCAGTTCCTATCTTGAGGCCAGGCATTTCTTGGTTCGGGATATTCGATCTGCAGGAAATGCCAGAGTTGCTCGTAGCTAAATTTTGAGAGCGGGATCAGCACTTTTGTATCGCCGTCGGGACCCGGTGGCCCCTTTGGATTGTGATAGGGCAGAGGTGTTGGATAGGATCCTGGCGAGCGACGATAGATCTGTGGCTCTACGCCCATGGCATAGAGGATGTTGGCGGAAAGGGATAAATGTAGCATCTCTTCTACGGCAACACTCATGATAATAGCAGCAGCTTTGTTGGCGTAGAGGCTGATAGTGTCAATATTTTCGCCTCTTGTGTGGATGCGGTTGATGGAATAGTAGGTGTAAAGATAGATCGGTAGGGTGGCTAGCTCGATCTCGACTGCCGTTTGCAGGTTGTCTTTTAACTCTTGTAGTGCCTGTTCGCGAGTCAGGTCCAGATCGTTCAAGAAGATTTTTGCCCGCTCTGCCATAGTTAAAGGGGAAACTGGATCGGCGCTGTTGCTCATAACGGAATGCTCCTATTTCAGGATTGAATGGCAGGTAAACGCAGTTTGCTGGAATTGGGAGAATCGATCGAAATGACGAACGTCTTTCTGATTGAAGCAAACACACCACCTCTGATTGAGGCGAAAATGCTTGCGAACAAGTGGGGTTGAGTGCTTAGATTTGGCCGATCAGCAGTTTAACAACTTTTAGTCTGCTGCTCATAGTTTTTTCGGAAAACGTAATGCTCGCTTGCCTCTATAGTTGGGTCTATTCTGGTGTAGTGGTAAACAAGTCAGGATGTTGGAGCGTGTGGGTGGACTCTGCGTGCTCAAACATCCTGATATCTGGAGGACTGCCTGTTCTGTAAAGTCACGACTTGGAAGGTTATTTTGAACCCTTTCCCCATGCGTAACGTCTGCGAGAGTTTGTTGCGCTTGTTTGAGGATTGGGTGCAGCCAGTCGCTTTCGGCCAGGGTCATGTCTTTCTCGATCCAATCTTGACGGCTGGGTGCGATCGCATCCAGTCCTTGCTGGGCTTTCTCTATCGCAGCAGGAACATCTCCTTCAGCGAAATATAACGCCACGGACATCACCCATCGACAACGTCACGCCAAAGGCGGAGCCATATCCCAACGCTGTTGCCAGACTCCACTGCAGTTGAAACCTTTTTCCCGGTACTTGTTGCATGTTGCGGCTCATTCTCAGTGTCAGACAGGCCATTGCAGTTGACTCTATCAAAATATTGCACACGACTTGAAAGGTTAGCGCCCCCTTCGGGAGCGCTACCTCCCATTTCTTCGTGCCAGGTTGTAGTGGGCTGACATCGCTAATTTGGTGCGATAGAGTCAGGTTGTCGAAAAGGTTATAATCCTGACTCGATAGACCCCGGCAGCACGAAAGTGCCAACTCCGAATTTGTACAATTTTAGGTGTGTAACACCACTACACACAGCCATATTTTATCGCTCGCAATTCACCCAACATGATACATCCTACTTCCCTGAAAGAATCTCGAACGATTGCACTTCCAGCACTGGGCCAATCATGGCCAGGGTCATCACATCTTCGCGGATCTGGCCCTGGATTTTGACGCGCAATCCGGGTTGTTGCAGGGGAGTGGGTACCTCTTCGTACAGCTCGTAGGTGGTTCCCTGGACAGCGATCAGACTCCAGGCTCCAGGTCCGAATTCAACCTGTTGGATGGTCCCTTCAACAGCAATGCTCATAGTTTAGCGACTCCGCATGGTTAGATGATTTTGGCTGAGTTTCATGGCAGAGGGCAGAGGGCAGAGGGCAGAAGGCAGATAGGGAAAGTTTGACTATCGCACTACAGCTATAGGTTAAGACGTTTTACCGTTCCCTGTTCCCCATTCCCCGTTCCCTTTCACCCAAGCATAATGTCCTAACTCAACACCGTAGTGCTATACATCTGGTTTTGAGCTCTTTGTGATGTTCTGTTCTATTCTCGTAGTGCTGTAAACTGGTTGAGCGAGCAGGTTTAAGCCTGCCCGCTCAAACGATCTCTTCTCTATTCGTCTTACCTCAGGGTTAGGGTTTTAGCGTCAGCCGAGCCAGGTAGAAGCAGAGCAGGGCATTGGCAAAGAGGAAGCCGCGTGCCAGGGTGCCGCTGCCTAACCAGACGACTGAGGGCGCGATCGCAGCGCTAACGGCCAGACAAGCGGCAATCCCCAGGGACGATCCAATGGCAAACCATCTCCAGCGGCTGTTGCCCCAGAGAAATGCAAACAACACTATTGGACTGACGACACTGGCAAAGATCGGATTCAGCGCCGCCGTGCCTTGAATGGCAGTACCCAGTTCTGGAATCGAGCTGCTGAGCAGCTGCAGCGGCCATTGGGGGAAGCCAGCCAGGGTCACTCCACGCAGGAAAAAGAGACCGGAACTTCCCAGAACTAAGCCAGCAACGAACAGCCAATTCCACTTGGGCAGGAAGCGACGTAAGAACCAGCTCAGCAGGATGGCAAAGGCGAGCATGGTCAGTTTGGGCAGGACTGCGATCGCACCAAAGTCAACGCCAAGGCAGTTCCAATTCCAGCCCCAGTTGCCCAATCCAGGGAAGGGAAGCCTGCCCAGACTCGCCAGCCGAACGGCTTCCGCCGCATCCAGCCGACCGGCACCGTAATGGTTAAGATGATCGTCATCGACTTTCCGGGCCGATTTCTGCAGGATGCTGACCACTGCATTGGGATTTTTCACCCCTGCTGCTTTCACCAGTGCCGCCACGCCTGCCACGTGGGGCGACGCCATGCTAGTACCGCGAAACTCCATCAAGGTCGAGCCGTTGCTGCGGAGGTTCACTGTATCCTGTAAAATGCCATGTTCTCGACCGCCGCCAGGAGCAGAGATGTCAACCCCTTTGCCATAGTTGGAATAGAATGCCTTTTGCTCGGCTGAATCCAGCGCCGAGACGCCGACGACGCGGGGATAGAGGGCTGGATAGGAAGCAGAGTTATAGTTGGCATTCCCTGCAGCTGCAATGACGACCACGCCTTTTTTATTGGCGTAGTCAATGGCTTCTCGCATCACCTGGCTATCGCCACCGCCGCCCAAGCTCATGTTAATCACATCTGCTCTGTTGTCCGCAGCGAAACGAATCGCTTCAGCGATATCAGAGACTGTGCCGGAGCCGCGTGCGCTCAACACCTTCAGTGGCATAATGCTGGCTTCGTGGGCAATGCCGGCGACGCCGTAGCCATTATTTGTGGTTTGAGCGATCGTTCCAGCAACGTGGGTGCCATGACCATGGTCGTCAGCGGCATCTTCTTTATCGTTTACAAAATCATATCCCCGCACCATCTGGGTTTGTTGTAGGTCAACCACGCGGCTGACGCCTGTATCAATCACCGCGACGGTCACACCTTTACCCCGGGTGCGTTTCCAGGCAGCTTCAATATTGATATCCCGCAAATTCCATTGCTTTGGATAGTCTGGATCGTTGGGCCATTTGTCGGTCAGGCCCTGGCTGTCAGGCCAGGACGTTGCACTAGAGCCTGGCAGGTCAGGCGATTGGGGCAACTGGTAGATATAGTTCGGTTCAATATATTCAGTATTTTTGGCAAAGGGCGATTTTCGTAGTTGTTCTAGCAACTGGCGGTCGCCTTTGAGAATGTAAAGATTGTCTGCCTGGGAGAATTCGCTATTCAGTTGGGGTGTAACGTTGAATTGCTGCGCGATCGCATCTACCTGGCCGAGAATTTGCTCTGCTGGGACTCCTTCGCGGAAGTCCATCACAATCGAGTCAAACTCGCCTTCAATTGCGGTTGAATGGCCTTTGAACTGGCTCAAGGCCCAGACCAATCCCAGCACCACCACAAACAACAAGAGAAATTTTTTCATTGTAACTCTACCTGGATCGCACTGACCTGTTCACCACGATAGCTCAACTCTCTCGAAACTGGCAGCCGTGCAGCCCAAATTCATCCCAACCTGAAACGTGTCAGCCTATACTGCTAGTAGGGCTAATGCGATCGCGCACTCTTTCAATCGAGCTGTTTTGAAACATCTCTAAATATATGGTTCAAGCAATGGGGAACCTGAAAGCCAATTTGTATCGACGAACGAAAAAAACGATCGGTATGCTTCTCATCAGTGGCTTGCTCCTGGGCTGCAACGCCATTCAGGACATCAAAGGCATGTTTGAAAAGCAAGCCCTGATCCAAAACGCAATTAAGGACAAATATGGATGGGACTGTCAAGCATTTTGGAGTATGCACAATACATCGCTGACGCAGGTTACGGTTGTGTTTGAGGCGAACGAAGTGAGAGACGAAAAAGTCGCTACTTTGGAAACTGCGGTACTGGATGCTGTGGAAGATGCCTTTAGCAGCAAACCTAAAGCAATCTCCGTACAAATTGTCTCGAAGGATCCGTTGCAATAGCATGACAGCAAATCTACTTAATAGGGAAAACGCATCTTGTTAATCAGGGGGGATCTGATTGAGAAACTTCGTACATAGCATTTCGAAAAGTTGCCTTAACCGACCGCAAATTCTGTCAAATCTCGCATCATTGGCGGATCGAAGCCCAACACAATATCTTGGTTTGGGACGCCTAATGCGACCAGTTGATTGGCAATGCCAACTTCTGTTCCATCTTGTTGTACCCAAATTTTCCCATCGATGATATCAACATGGAGCACCACTCCATAGACTCGCCTTGTCCCTTGCCAGCCTACATAAACCAGTTGATAGCGATCGTTTTCTCGATCGAAAATGGTTTCTGCAACAATCCGTTGATCCCAAACATTGCCTGCTCGCTCAAGCATAAGATCTTGAATAGATTGACGATAGGAATCTAAGGTTTCCATCGTTCTATCTCCTCTTTTTCAATGTCATAAGTTATGAGATCGATAATACGCTACGGGTAAACTGGATGGGGTAGACGTTCAGGCCCGAAAGTTGTTTCGTCAAGGTCAATCGCACATCAAAATATGGTGGCTGCTTGCGGGTAGCTTTTTTATCCTCTCTGTTGTGATGGGGCTGATTCCCTTAGATCCCAACATCGTGGCGTTTCAATGGGATGCGTTGGGTGCGATCGCGCATTGGGACGCCACCGAAAAGCTATGGGCCGCCTTTAGTCTGGGGTTAGATTTTCTCTATCTCGTCAGTTATGCTGCTTTTTTTGCCCTGGGATGCGTCGAGATTGCCAACCGATTTCAGTACCTTCCTTTGGCGAAATTAGGCATCGTTTTAGCCTGGGGACAGGGAGTAGCCGCAGGCTTTGATAGCCTGGAAAATATCTCGCTGTTCGCCATTCTATTGGGATCTCAGAATGAAATACTTGCCCTGGTTGCTAGAGTATTGGCAACGTTGAAATTTGCCTTGATTCTTGCTGGTCTGCTTTACATTGGGATGGGATGGAGTACAAGTAAAATCTTCGGGAGAGGTCAAAACAACGATTAGCCTGCCCAACGATTTCTGTAATAGTTCAATAAATCTCTGCCAAAATCGTACTTGGACAAAAGGTCAACAGCATGTTTATCAGACCAGCCCTCCTCCATTAACAATCCACCCAGTCTAGTTTCATCCAACGATGACTCCTCCCGATGGGCCTGGATAATAAAGTCAAAGAATCTTCCTGCGTCTAGTGGATGGGTTGCACCTGATGACTGGTTCGCAGCCGCCGAGAATTGTTTGAGCAATCGAGCCATTTCAGAACTCATCGCATTTTCTATCGTCAATTCAGCCGGAGTAATGACGATCTGAATATCCAGTCCGTTTGCAGCAGGTTCAACAAATCGAGTCAGAAATTCTTCTAAGATTGCATTGTAAACATCTTTCTCCAAGTTCGGAGGATCTTTGGGAACAATATTACTCACACATAAATAACCCTCTTCGTCAGTGAAAAAAGATAGTTCTGCCGCAGGTCTGGATCCGGTTTCTGAACAGCTAAAAACGATTTTGTCGTATCCAGATCGAGACTTGATATCTGCTTCCCTCTCTCGATTCCGCGTCCATCCATGACTGAGCTGTTGCTCAATGAAGTCGATCAGTTTTTCTTGTTCGCTAGCTTTACCAATTAGTTTTAAGTCACGCCAAACCTGCATAAAAGCACTCCACAGAATTAATACAATTATATTATTCGATCGCAAGCTGGCAAGTCAAATGCAATAGTGCAGTAATTGATTGAGGCGATAAGTTCTCTAAGCCGTCTCATTGCAGTTGTAACCTTGCGAAAGAAATAGTTTTCATTGTTTTCGGTACCTCTTCAATGAAAACATCAGCTCAACTCTGGAATATCTGCCTACCATTGAATAAAAATGTTAGACCTACAGTATTGTGCAAGTATACTGAAAAGAGCTAATGCTTGAGTTTCTTAGATAATTAGGAAAATGACTCATTTACTAACAGAAGCATTTGAAAAGGCCCAAACGTTGCCAGAGCATCTCCAAAATGAATTGGCTGAACAGTTAATTGAGGATATTGAGAACGAGTTTAAGTGGCAACAGACCTTATCTCAGCCCCAGAATTCCCGACTCGACGAACTAGCCCGAAAAGCCTTGAACGATTCTTTACAGGGTAAAACCAGGACGATGGGCTTTGATGAATTATGAAGTCTGAACTTACGAATGACTTCATGAAATGTTTCGCCCAATTGCCTGAAAGAGTTAGACAAACCGCACGGAAGAACTATCAACTTTGGAAACAAAATCCAATGCATCCAGGGTTGGAGTTCAAGAAGCTTAAAACTAAGGAACCGTTATACTCCGTCAGAGCAGGCATGGGCTGGCGTGCTGTAGGAGTTATGAAAGAGACAGATACGATTGTATGGTTTTGGATCGGATCGCATAGCGAATACGATCGGTTACTCAAAAGGTTGTAAGGTGCTGTTAAGCAATTTTCCCTTCAAATCAGAACTGGCGACGAGTGCGATAATCTAAACATCAGTCCAAACTACAGCATGATTCAATTTTCCTGATGGTCAGTCACCGCCGAAAATCATGAACAGATCTTATCCAATGATATCAATCGCGCTCCTCTCTGCTGTTTTCATCGTTGGCTGCAGCAAAGCGGTGGAGATCGAGAATGTGGCCGCCCCAGAAACCATCGTTTTGCAATCGAACAACCAAACACCACACCGCATCAAAATCAGCGGCAAAGGAAAAATTGAAGGCACAGCTCATATCTCTCTGATGCTGGAGGGGAAACCCTACAAAACGGAAGAGTTGAGTGGCGACGTTCGCTTTGAATGGGCCAACGATTGGTATTCAGAAGAAGCCGTCGTTGAATATAAACCTGGCAATGCGACAAGCGGCAATCTGACCTTAAGATATGACTTCTAGCAACCGCACATCAAGCATTTAAAATCGAGCGCGTTGTCAGTTCTCTGCACCCTTGAATTGAAGCTGCAATTTTCCCATCTGAACGTAATGATACCGATTTAATTTGGATATACAACCGATGAAATTGCTGGAACGCCTTCCCAGTAAGGCTTTCTCTAATTCAAAATTGCCAATCCAAAATCCAAAATGGTATGACCTGGCTATTCCGCTATCTGCTGAAAATATGGGTGCGATTGACAGGGCGCAGGATCGATCCTGCGGCTGCATCCTGGTTGCAGGGGCCGGAGGGACAGCGCGATCGCATTGGGGCAGACTTTTTTGAGCGACTGGCGCGATCGCACCACTGGCAAATCAACCCCCATGCAGGCTTGCTGCAGCGCTTTTCTGAACTCGAAGGCAGATCCCTCAATACCGACGAGATCGATCCGCAAGTGCACTCCTTTTACGAGCACACAGCGGCCTATCGTCTCATCATCTGGCCAGAGTGGAATCCCCTGGTGAAGCCATTTGCCAGTTGGTTTGTGCGGAGTTACTGTCGCCACGCCCAACAGTTTAATTTACCCTTATCCGTCCGGGATACCTGCCACGGGGTGAGCAATCGCGTCATTGCCCTGATGGATCCAGCCTCAAATCAACGCCGTTATGCGGCCTGGATTCGGTGCAATTCCAGAACCGACACCCCAATGTATGTGAGTAGCTTCTCTGCAATTGCTCAAATTCCTGGCTATCCCGATCCTTGTATTAAAGTCGTCTTCCCGATTCTCCAGGGCAGTGCGATTGTCTTTCTCGGCCCGACTTCTAAACAAGGAAAGCTGGTATTGGACTCGACCGGACATCGTTTTGGCGATTTAGGCTTATATGTGACTCAGCGCGATCGCAAAAAACGAGTACGTGTTACCTATGCCAGAGCATTTCAAGAACACCTAGAAGTCTTTGTCGATCCCAGAGGACAACTCAGGGGCGATCATCAATTTAAAATCGGCTGGTTTCCCATCTTGAGGTTGTACTATCAATTCGATCGAAGGTCTGACTGGCAAGATTTCACCCAATCGGAATGATTTCGCTAACCACAAAGGCACAAAGGACACAAAGCGTGCTTCGCGCACGTTGAACTTTGTGTAGCACTACGAAAATAAACCAGGACAAAAAAACTCAAAGCCAGCTGCCATCAATCTTTCTCCTTCTGCCCTCTGCCCTCTGCCCTCTGCCCTCTGCCTCCTTTCGCGATAAAATCTGTCTTACTCAATCCTCAGGAAGAAACCAGATGAGCCTGAAAAAATCAGTTTTTATTGCAACGAGTCTGGACGGTTTCATTGCCAGAGCAGATGGAGAACTGGATTGGTTAGATGCTGCCAATACCATCGTTCCAGAAGGCGAAGATTGTGGCTACCATGACTTCATGGCCTCTATTGATGTCTTGATTATGGGTCGCAAAACCTACGAAAAAGTATTATCATTGGGTCAATGGCCCTACGCACATAAGCCCGTCATCGTATTAAGCCGTAACCCACTCGCAATTCCCACTCAATTAGCCCCTACGGTTTCCCATTCATCAGAATCTCCAACCGAGTTATGCAGACGCTTGTCCAAAGAAGGCGCTAAACGGCTCTATATCGATGGTGGCCTCACCATCCAGCGCTTCCTCGCTGCAGGGCTGATCGACGACATCACCATCACAATAATTCCCATCATTCTCGGCAGCGGTATCCCTTTATTTGACAACTCAAAGCAAGATATTCATCTTAAACATATCGCCACCACAACCTATGATTTTGGCTTTGTTCAATTAACCTATAAAGTCCTACAAGAGGCACATCAGAATGAACGAACATGAAAAAATCAACTACGTGGAATTTCCCGCCAAAGATATCGAAGCAACTAAAGCCTTTTTTACCGCAGTCTTCGGCTGGTCTTTTGTTGACTACGGCCCTGAATATACTGCTTTCTCTAATGCAGGTCTCGACGGCGGCTTTTTTAAATCCGAGTTAACCGTCTCCACGGATCGCGGCAGTGCCCTGATCGTTTTCTATAGCAAAACGCTAGAGCAAACCCAAACCAAAATCGAGCATGCTGGCGGTTCGATCGTAAAACCCATCTTCTCATTTCCAGGAGGTCGTCGTTTTCACTTCAGCGATCCTAACGGTAACGAATATGCTGTTTGGTCAGATCTCAATGCATAACCCTATTTTCCCCAAGTGTTCCGCTGTTCTTATTGCACACCACTGACTTGACACAGCTGATTTGGTGCAATAGAGTTAGGGTATCGAAAAGGCTATAATCCTGACGCGATAGACCCCGGCAGCACCAAAGTGCCAACTCCGAATTTACACAATTTTAGGCATGTCACACCACGACTGGTCTGACACAGTTCTTGCGATAGAATTTGGGTGTGGAGAAGGCTAGTAATCCTGACTCGATAGACTCCGCAGCACTAAAGTGCTAACTACGAGCTTGCATATGCGAGCTTACATCATTTTAAATGTGTCAAAGCTCTACTTAAATGTGTCAAAACCCTAAAGCAGTCGGCGAAAGGAGAGTCAACCGAGTTTCTCTGGAGATGGAGAGCACCATTGCGTAAGATTCTAATTTTCGGCAACTCCGGCTCAGGAAAATCGACCTTGGCCAAGGAATTGGCTGCTTCTGAGAAGCTGGCCCATCTGGATTTGGATACCCTGGCCTGGTTGCCGGGAATTCCTCCTGAACGTGCCCCCCTGGAGGTTTCAAAACAGAGGATCCAGGAATTTACTCAATCCTATGACAACTGGGCGATCGAAGGATGTTACACCGATCTGCTCGAAATCGTCAGTGCTGAAGCGACTGAAATTATTTTCCTCAACCTCACGGTTGCACAATGCATTGAAAACGCCAAAAATAGACCCTGGGAACCGCATAAATACGAGTCAAAAGCAGCCCAGGACGAAAACTTAGCGATGCTGATTGCCTGGATCGAAGCGTACCCAGAAAGAGACGATGTCTTTTCTTATCGATCGCATATGAGGCTTTATGAAAATTTCCTGGGCAAAAAAACAATGTATACCAGTAATGAAAGGATCCCTTAACAGAGCCATCATTGAAAAATTCTCCATTATTCTATTCCCATGCTGTTCTCCAATTATTATCTCTTAACACGACTTGGAAGGTTAGCGCCCCTGAAGGGGGCACTAACCCCCATTTCTTCGTGCCGACACTAAAAATAGATTATTTTAAAAGTCTTGCTCCGCAAGGCTTTCAAAACAAACTTCCAAGTTGTGTCTTAAAATGAGAGGTGGTTCAATTGTAACGCCGTGAGTCAGATTGAGATTGTTACTTTAACACCGGAACAAGAGCTGCTGTTGCTATCTCACCAGGCAAAATGGCAACAGTTTGTGCTCTCCACTGCAAGAATCAATCCGCAAGACGCCATTGCAGCAATGCAAGTTGCCTATCGTCTTATTGGAGAGAAAAAGCCTGAATTCGTTATTTGCGACAGTCCTGATGCGGCTTTAAAAATTGCTGATACTGCACAGCTCCACTTAGGAAGACGAATAGAGAAAAGGCTGAGAAAGCCACTCAGAGAACAGCTAGAAAGCCAGATTAGCAAAGCGTTGAGAGAGAAAATTTATTCACAATTGCGACCCGATCGTATTGTTTTAGAAGGACAGATCGAATACTGGATTAACGAGCAGTTGAAGTTTAGAAAATTTATACCATCATCCCATTGGTTAGACATCGCAATATTGTTGGATATTGGAACATCTATACTGGGTTATACTTACGATAAACAGCGAGGAGAAACCATTCAAGCAATCCTTGAGACCTGTGGTTGGTTGCTTCCTTATTCAGGCACTTGCATTATCTGCGATCGTCCAGTGAAGATATGTTTTAGATCGTTTGATGATGGAGAATACATCCATGCTGAGGGAGAGCCAGCCATTCAGTTTGCTGATGGTTTTAGCGTGTATGCCCGTCACGAGTACAGCGATTGAGCGTTTGGGACGAGCGGCTTTCTGGCCATTAACACAGTCTCGCTCAAGAGAGACTGAAGCTGTAAAATGAAACTAAAAACAGATCCCTACCTCACTCAAAAGGCACGTTGGCCTATAAAAGGACGAGTCATCCTGGCTCAATATGATGCAGATTCAATTGTTGTCTACCAGGCGTATCGTCCTGCGATTGGTCACTTTGCTGCCCACCATGGTTATTTCGGTGGCGAGTTTAAACTGTCGCGCATGACCTGGATTAAACCCAACTTTCTGTGGATGATGTATCGATCGGGTTGGGGAGCTAAACAAGGCCAGGAGGTCGTTCTGGCAGTTCGTCTGCAGCGTTCTGCATTTGACTTTATTCTGTCCCAGGCGGTCTGCTCAACCTATAGTCCTGAGCTGTACGAGAGCCAGCAGGAATGGCGTCATGCGATCGCAACCTCAGATGTTCGCTTGCAGTGGGATCCAGACCATACTCCAGCCGGGGGAAAGTTAGAGCGTCGGGCAATTCAGCTGGGGTTGAGAGGAGACGCTGCACTCAAATATTCGCGAGAATGGATCGTCAGCATCGAAGACATTTCAGACTTCGTGGCAGAACAACGACGGCACGTTATTTCTCGAAACTATGATGCGCTTATGACTCCCAGCGAATCAATTTATGCGGTCAGCAATCCAGAAACTGCACAACGATTGCAGTTGTCAGTCCCACAGGTCTAAAAACACCTGTTGCGATCTAGCCGAACACTTCACCCTTGACAGAGTTCTGAATGGGCGATACTGGTTTCGAACCAGTGACCTCTTCCGTGTGAAGGAAGCGCGCTACCACTGTGCTAATCGCCCTGGAGTCATCTAATGTAGCATAGGACTTGAAAATCAACAAACCGGGTTCTATAGCAAAAGGCAGGAGACAGAGGGCAGGAGGCAGAAGCTGAAACGCTTACTATGGACGGGATCGTATTTGTAGTCAGGGCTTCAGCCCTCCCAGATGCTCTCCGGAAGTATGGAAGTGCAAACCACGAACACGGTAGACGCGATCGCCCCACCCCTTTCCTCATTATCTTTGAGCAATTCCCTCAAATTCGCAGGGCCATCATTTTTTGCACCGCTTCGACAATTTGGGGCGGTTGCACAATTGTTAAGCGCTCCAAAGTGCCGTTGTAGGGTGTGGGAATGTCCTGAGATGAGAGACGCAGAACGGGAGCGTCGAGTTCATCGAAGAAGCGCTCGTTGATGGAAGCAGCAATTTCTGCCCCAATGCCGCCGCTCTTCATACATTCCTCGACAATGATGACTCGATGGGTCTTGCGAATCGATTCGCCAATGGTGTCGAAATCGAGTGGTTTGAGGGAAATGAGATCGATCGCTTCTGGATCGAAGCCTTCCTTGACCAGGGTTTTCACGGCTTGCATGACATGGTGCCGCATGCGCGAGTAGGTCAGCAGGGTGACATCTTTGCCGCGTCGGACGATTTCTGCTTTGTCGAGGGGAAGAACGTATTCTTCGTCGGGCAGGTTTTCTTTCAGGTTGTAGAGGAGAACGTGTTCGAAGAAGATGACGGGGTTGTCGTCGCGGATGGCGGCTTTGAGCAGTCCTTTGGCATTGTAGGCAGTGGAGCAGGCGACCATTTTCAGGCCGGGAACGCCCTGGAAATAGGCTTCCAGGCGTTGGGAATGTTCTGCTCCTAATTGACGCCCGACCCCTCCAGGGCCGCGAATCACCAGGGGGATCTTGAAATTACCGCCAGAGGTATAACGAAGCATACCTGCGTTGTTGGCAATCTGGTTGAAGGCGAGCAGCAAAAAGCCCATGTTCATGCCTTCGACAATGGGTCGCAGACCCGTCATGGCTGCACCGATAGCCATACCGGTAAAGCTGTTTTCGGCAATGGGGGTGTCTAGCAGGCGCAGCTCGCCATATTTGTGGTAAAGGTCTTTGGTGACTTTATAGGAGCCACCGTAGTGGCCAACATCTTCACCAAATACAAATACGGCGGGATCGCGGGCCATTTCTTCATCGATAGCGGCACGCAGGGCGTTAAATAGGAGAGTTTCTGCCATTGGCCTAAGGGGTAACTGATATTAATTCACAAGTTGCCGATCTGTTGGAGTGGTGACAGCGTGCCGATCTTTATCGGAAATAGATAGAGTAGCAGCTGCAACCACGTTGGGTAGGTTCGGCATGGCGGTCTGGACTGGGGGCAATTTTCTGCAGGTCAATCTTCTGCAAATACAAACCGATAAAGTTCTGATGAGTCAGGCTCAGGGCTGGTTTCAGCAAATTGAACGGCATCATCAACGATTGCTTGTATCTTACTCTCAATCTGTTTCAGGTCGCTCTGGGTAGCTAGTTTTTTCTCGATCAGATAGGCTGCAAATCGCTTGATTGGGTCGCGGGCTTGCCATTCTTCTTTTTCAGCTTTGGAGCGAAGTTCGTCGGGATCGGCAAGGGAGTGACCTCGAAAGCGATAGGTCAGGGCTTCGATCAGGGTAGGGCCTTCGCCCGCCCGGGCACGCGCGATCGCATCCTGGGCAGCAGCCCGCACTGCCAGCACATCCATACCATCCACCTCAACACCAACCAGGTTAAAAACGCTAGCTTTCTGATAAATCTCCGGTTGAGACGTGGCGCGCTCGTGAGCCATCCCAATTGCCCATTTATTATTCTCTACCACGTAAATAATAGGAAGCTTCCAGAGAGAAGACATGTTCAAACATTCAAAAAATTGGCCGTTATTGGCTGCGCCATCCCCAAAAAAGCAAGCCGTGACCTGATCGGCACCGGCATCTCCCATCACCTGACGGCGATAATGGGTCTGCAAGGCAGCTCCTGTAGCCACCGGGATCCCTTCTGAAACAAAGGCATACCCTCCTAGCAAGCGATGCTCTGCCGAAAATAGATGCATCGAGCCACCGCGCCCTTTACTGCAACCTGTGGCCTTGCCAAATAACTCCGCCATCACCTCACGGGCAGGAACCCCAGCACTGAGAGCATGGACGTGGTCGCGATAGGTGCTGCAAACATAGTCTTCATCTCGGCGCAGAGCCTGGATAACTCCGGTTGAAACTGCTTCCTGGCCATTATAAAGATGCACAAAGCCAAACATTTTGCCCCGGTAGTACATCTCGGCACATTTATCTTCAAAGAAGCGGCCAAGGACCATATCCTCGTACAGCCGCAACCCTTCATCCTGGGTCAGTGATACTGAATCAGCCTGAAAAACAGGTAAAGTTCTTGCTTGTCCCATGAGTTGTTAATATCCTCGCAGCAATACCCCAAGTTACGAGCGTTTATCGAGTCTCACATAATAACTCCAAATGATTGCGAAATCAGCGATTCTGTTTGCGAGCAAACTCCTAATACCAATCCACGATTTGAGGTTGAGAGGTTGAATTCAACTCCATTGTCCTCTATCTGAAGGGAGAGAATTGCAACCCACCAAACTTTTTCCTGATTTGATGGCAATAATGCGATCGTCAGCATGGCTGAACGTTCGCCGCCCGATCTGCAACTTTACCAGGATTTGTACACGACGTGGAAGGTTATTTTGAAAGCGAGTTGGGTCGCGCTATCGCTCCACCTGCATCTACCCTGAATCTACACTGTTCTGACTTTTTCTTTAAAGCAAGCATCATCCAGCCCCACAAAAGGCGGATGAGCAAAGTCCTACAACAGCTCTCAGGTCTTTTCCCAACGAGGAATTGACAATGTGTCATTGAGCATTGAGACGTGGAAATAGGGGTAAATCGCTCTGGATTTGGACTGGTGGCACCTTGATTCCTATTTACACGACTTGGAAGGATGGAATTAGGTGCGGGTTTCAGATGCATTCCACACACCTGAATATTGATGTTAAGGTTTGGATTGCAGCCATATTAATGGCGTTTACCATTTTTGTTCGGTTAATCTGCTCAAATTGTTAAAAAAGTGTTGCATTAAGCAGTTTTTTCACTATCCTTATGAAGAAGTTCCTTAATCTTTTGGGATTATAAGGTAAATCGGATTTGGCTTAAGATTAGTTGAATGTACTATCTTAGTTAATGAATGTTCGTTTGCAATCAGTTAATTTAGTCACTCACCGCTGGGGAAGTGAACTGTGCGGATCCCGCTTGACTATTATCGAATTCTAGGGTTGCCGATTCAGGCTACAGCTGAGCAGCTGCAACAGGCTTTTCGCGATCGCACGCTGCAACTGCCTCGACGCGAGTATTCTGAAGCGGCCATCAATGCCCGTCGGCAGCTCCTGGATGAAGCCTACAGCGTTCTTGCCGATCCGGAGCGACGGCAGACCTATGATGAAAGCTTTCTGGCCAAGACTTACGAGTCAGAACAAGCGGAGAAGGTGGTTGCTGCAGCAAGCGGAGAAATCGCATCGGCTTTAGCTGCAGCTGCGATCGATCCCAATACCCCCAGTATTGAAATTGATGACGATCAGTTTGTCGGTGCTTTGCTGATTTTGCAGGAGCTGGGAGAGTACGAGCTAGTCCTGAACCTGGGGCGCCCTCATCTCAGCAGTAGCTTTAGCCTGAAAAGCGTTCGACTCAGAGAACACAAACTGGTTTTACCGGATATTGTGCTGACGATTGCCCTAGCTTGTCTGGAATTGGGGCGAGAGTATTGGCAACAAGGGCAATACGAAAATGCAGCGACTTCTCTCGAAATGGGTCAGGAGATCCTTTTGCGAGAGGGGCTGTTTGCCAGTGTCAGGGGCGAGATTCAGGCTGATATCTATAAGCTACGCCCCTACCGCATCCTGGAATTACTCGCTCAAGACAATCAACCGGAAGCAGAGCGTCAGCGCGGGCTGAAACTACTCCAGGATGTTTTGCAAGACCGGGGTGGAATTGACGGTAAGGGTGACGATCGATCGGGGTTAAGTATTGATGATTTTCTGCGCTTTATCCAACAATTGAGGGGATATTTGCGTGCAGGAGAACAACAGGCCCTATTCGAGGAAGAAGCGCGCCGTCCTTCAGCAGTTGCGACCTATCTGGCTGTTTATGCCCTGTTAGGCAAGGGGTTTGCTGAGCACCAACCGGCGTTAATTCGCCGTGCCAAGCTGATGTTGATGCGCCTCAGCAAGCGGCAAGATGTTCATCTTGAGCAGGCCGTGTGTGCTTTGTTGTTGGGCCAAACAGAGGAAGCAAGCCGTGCTCTGGATTTGAGCCAGGAATACGAACCCTTGGCATTCATTCGCGAGCATTCTCAAGGATCTCCTGACTTGTTACCGGGTCTCTGTCTGTATGGAGAACGGTGGCTACAGGAAGAGGTGTTTCCTCATTTTCGCGATCTGACTGATAAACACACCTCTCTGAAGGACTATTTCGCTGATATGCAGGTTCAGACTTACCTGGAAGCCCTACCGAACGAAACTGAGACTGCAAATGAGTGGACGGTGCTGGATTCTCAACCTTTGCCCTATTCGCAGTCGGTTGCTCAGACTCAGGAGCGGGTTCCTTTGGTTGCAAATGCAGCCCGCTTGAGTGCGTCAGGCTATCGAAGCGAGTTTCGCGAAATGGGTTCTGGCGACAGCGGTTTTGCCGATCGAGATCGGCAACGCTTTGCCGGTCAAAGAGCAACTGCAACCTTATCTGCACCCCTGGAACGAGCCTCTGGTTCGGGCACTTCAGCTTCTCATCGATCAGAACGGGGGGGACATCGGGGATCGACTGTGGCATCCAATCGGCTGCATCAGCCCTCAGAGGGGGTCCAGGGCAATGCTACGAGTAATGGTTCTCACCCTGCCAATTCCAACAGTTTGCCATCACATGCTGCGAGACCTGGCGTTCGATTGGTGGCCGCACCCAGATCGTTGAAGGCAATCCGGGTTTTTGTGGTGTTTGCGATCGCAGCTTTAACGCTTGGTCTGTTAGGTTTCGTGGCCAGCAAAACTTTTGGTGTGTTGCGACAAGCCTTTGCTCCGCAACCAGAACAACCCCTTGTCGAACTAGACCAGCCGCTGATTTCCGTCCCCCAAGCAGAACCTGAAGAAACCGCACCAGCAGGGCCTCTAACCGAGGGAAGCGCGCAGCAAGCTATCGAAAGCTGGTTAGCCCTCAAAGCCAGAGCTTTAGGCCCCAACCACGAAATCGAGATTTTAAAAGACATTCTAGTCAACCCGGCTCTGACCAAGCGACAACAGCAAGCCACTGAAGCCAAGCAAGAGCGCTGGCACTGGCAATACGAGCATGATGTCAAGGTACTCTCAGTCAAAACCAGTGAGGACAATCCAGATCGAGCCAGGGTTGAAGCTGCTGTAAAGGAGTCGGCCAAATTCTATGAGGCAGGGCAGTTAAAAGAAGATTCCTCTTACGACGACAATTTGAAGGTGAAGTACGATCTAGTGCGCCAGGACGATCGGTGGCGGATTCGAGATATGGCGGTTCTGAGATAAGAACGATTGCCTCGCTTACCTCAGGGGGCGCAGGTTAACAACTGTTATTCCCCTGGATGAGAACAGAATCGCTCGATTGGTAGATGAGGTTAATTGCCTGGTACGACACTAAAAAAGTGACTTATGAACGGTTCTAGCTCGATCGATCGATCTTGTGTGCAGCAGACTGTTTCCAGAGAACTGTCAGCATTTTTTTTACCTTCTGCACTTCTGGGAGGAATGGTACTCGTCTTTAATTTTGCCATTGCACCCGTGCAAGCAAGGAGAGTTGAACCGTTTGCGATCGCAGATCGAGAATTTTTTCAAGTTCCCGCTCCGCTCCATATCCCTGATACTCACCTCCCAGACTTAAAGAAATATCAAAGCAGCCATATTCCACCAGAGAACGCTCCAGAGAACGCTCCATTAGAGAACGCTCCATTAGAGAACGCTCCATTAGAGAACGCTCCATTAGAGAACGCTCCATTAGAGAACGCTCCACCAGATCGGAGCATCCGCCTGATGCTGCCAAAGACTCCGCCAAAGTACGACGACTTTTCTATCCTGTCGGAAGCTGCACATCAGGCCACTGTTGAGAATCCAGCGACTTTCTCAGTGTTGTCGCCAGAAAGCGCGTTACCGAACTATTCTCGTCGTGCTGCGTTGCTGTCTGTGCCTTCAATGGAAAATCAACCCTTGAGGGTGGCACAACTGTTGTCGCCAGACCCAGAACCCCCTTCTCTAAAACCGTTACCAGAACCCGCAACACCCAAACCGCTACCGCCACCAGACGAATTACTGCCGTCAGCGCCCCCGGACACGCCGGAGAGATCGCCAGTACCTATACCAGACACAGATGAACGCAAAATTGTGGTGGAACGATTTGAAATCGAAGGCAATACTGCATTTAGTGCCAGGGAATTAGCGGTGGTGACCGCTCCCTTTACCCAACGACCGCTTTCTTTTGCAGAACTGCTGCAGGTACGCTCCGCGATCACCGATCTCTACACAGATGCAGGGTATATCACGTCTGGAGCCTTTATCCCTCCACAAGAATTGGAAGACGGTGCGATCAAAATTCGAGTGGTGGAGGGACAGCTAGAAAAGATTGAAGTAAAAGGAACGCGCCGCCTCAATCCTAATTACGTGCGCCGTCGGATTGCGGTGGCAGCAAGGGCACCTTTGAATGTGAATCGGTTGATCGACGGATTGCAGTTGCTGCGTCAGAACCCCTTGATTGAAAATCTGTCTACAGAGCTGTCTGCCAGTCCCCATCCAGGTCGGAGCGTGCTAACGGTGCAGGTAAAAGAAGCAAAATCGTTTAATATCCAGGCAGTGCTGGATAATGGCCGCTCGCCCAGTGTCGGGAGCTTTCGTCGTCGGGTGCAGGCGAGCGACAGCAATTTGTCCGGCCAGGGAGATCTGGTCAGCATCGTTTACACCAATACAGATGGCAGCAATGCACTGGATCTAAGCTATATGCGATCGCTGAATGCCCGCAACGGTACGCTACGATTTGCCTTTGGCGTCACCTCCAGCGAAGTCATTGAGCCCCCCTTTGAGGTGCTGGAGATTGAGTCAGATTCGCGCTTCTATGAGATCTCCTTCCGCCAGCCGATCGTCCAGACACCAACGGAGGAGTTGGCTCTGGGGCTGACTGTTTCGCGTCAGGAAAGCGAGACAGAGTTACTGGGCATTCCCTTTCCCCTGTCTGCCGGGGCAGATCTAGAAGGCCGGACACGGATCTCGGCACTTCGGTTTTTCCAGGAGTGGACGCAGCGGAGCGAACGCCAGGTGCTAGCGATGCGATCGCAATTCAGCCTTGGTCTGGATGCATTCGGTTCGACCATTAATGAGACGCTCCCAGAAGACCCCTCGATCGCACCTGACAGCCGCTTCTTTTCCTGGCGAGGGCAAGCCCAGTGGGTACGCCTGCTAGCACCCGATACTCTACTGGTAGTACGAGGAGATATGCAGCTCGCTGATACAGCACTGGTGCCCCTGGAACAATTTGGTTTGGGTGGACTAGAGCGTTTGCGGGGATATCGCCAGGACTTCCTCCTTAGCGACAATGGAGCGTTTGGTTCTATTGAGCTTCGGATTCCAATTGTCCGAGATCCGAGCTGGCAAGGGCTAATCCAGGTCGTTCCCTTTATCGACGTTGGAACCGCCTGGAACCGGGGGGACAACGACCCGGATCCCAGTACCCTGGCCTCGGCAGGCATTGGTTTGAGAATGCAACTGGGCAATCGGTTTAACGCTCGTCTGGATTGGGGTCTTCCTTTAGTTTCTGTAGAGTCCAGGGACAGAACCTGGCAGGAAAACGGCATTCTATTTTCGCTAATGTACCAAATATTTTGATTCAGGAGGAAACGGGGAATAGCAGACTCAACAGGAGGTGAACGGTTCGTCTGTGCTGGAATTCCTGGCCAGTGAGCATTGGTTTCATCACAAAACTCAAAACTTTGTATTTGTCCAAAGTCAAATCAGCACCATCTCAGTAAAATCCTTACTTCACCTTCTCTCCCATTTCCTGTTCGCTGTTTCCCCTCCCCCAATACTGTTCGGTTAGAAACGAGAATTGATTTCTCGCGTAGGGGCACAGCAATGCCGTACCCCTATAGGTCTATTCTTCGTGAAGTGATTTAATCCGCTATCCTTAACCAAACAGTATTGTCCCCCTTCCCTAATTTTACCGCCCCAGCAATTCCAGGACTTGTTGGCGGTTTTCGATTGTCAAGGGATCGTCCGGCCTCAATGCCAGTGCTCGGTCGTAAGCTGCAAGGGCTGAGTTGTATCGTTTTAACGAATAGAGTGCAACCCCTCTGCCGTACCAGGCATCTGGATCGTCGGCATTGAGAGAGAGAGATTTGTCGTAGGCAGCCAGAGCGTCTTCGTAGCAATCTAACCAGGATAAACACAATCCTCTTTCTCTCCAGGCATCAGCATACTTGGGGTCGAGGGCCAGGGCCTTGTCATGGGCAACCAGGGCATCTTCAAACTGCTTCAGCCAGGATAATGCCACTCCTTTGCCGTACCAGGCATCAACACTAGCGGGGTTGAGGGTCAAGGCTTTTTCGTGGGCAATCAAGGATTCCTGGTGCAGTTCCATACTGCCGAGGGCAAAACCTTTGCCATTCCAGGCATCAGCATTATCAGGATCCAGCTCCAGAAGCTTATTGTAGACCACCAGAGCTTCGGGATCGCGTTGCAACCAGATCAAGACATGTCCTTTTTCCTCCCAGGCATCCACATTATCTGGATCGATTGCCAGAGCCTTTTCTTGAGCAGCCAGGGCTGGCTCAAACTGTTTCAGAAAAGATAATGTAAGCCCTTTACCGTACCAGGTTTCTGCATCGTTGGGATCGATTGCCAGAGCCTTTTCATGGGCTTTTAGCGATTCTGGATAGCGTTCAAGCCAGGCTAAGGTAAAGCCCTTTTCTCTCCAGGCATTCGCATCCTGAGGATCGATCGCCAGGGCTTTATCGTAAGCAGTCAACGCTTCCTCAAATCGTTTTAGCCAGGCTAATGAAATGCCTTTGCTATACCAGGCATCCGCATCTTGGGGATTTGCTGCCAGGGCCTTGTCGTAGGCAATGATTGCTTCTTCATGCCGTTCTGCCCGAGTTAAGGAAACACCTTGATAATAGCGCCAGTGATGGGCATTCTCGCCACTGCCCGAACAACTAGCCAGTGTTAAGGTCAGGGTGCTAAGGACAAAAAATCGTTTCCAGGAAAGCATAACAGTGTGGATGGCAAAAATGATTTTCTTTCAGAGGATGTTTGAAAAGGTCTAAGCTTGGTAACAAAACACTCTCGATCCCCCTAAATCCTTCTTAAAAAGGGAGACGTTTGACCGTAATTCCCCTTTTTCAAGGGGGGCCAGGGGAGATACATTACTGTTAAAATACCCTCTCAGACTGACTCCAATAAACCTTTGTCTTTTAACAGGGAGTGAAAACATTTGAGATCGTCTTCAGTATGAAATGCGGCAATGGGGAGATAGTAAAATTGTAAGGCAGTGAGATATAAGAAATAGTAATCGGACCGTCTAATTGCTTTGCGGAAGTTATCAAACCTGATTTTGTCTGAGCTACCATCTGCAAAAAAAGTACTGAAGAAGTCCTCTTCTATCTCACAATGGCGAGTCTGGAACTGCAAGTTATTCTGCTGTTTCTTAACATCCAATAAAAAGGGTAAAGAGAGGGCGATTAACACGACTAAGGTTGCAGCCAGGATAAAGAATAGGAAGAAAATCTCCTGAAACATCAGGTAAGCCGTAATGGCAAGCAGACTTATCGTGGTGTAAAGAATAAACATCGGTTTCGCTTGCATGAATTGAAAGGCAATCAGGATGCGGCGCAACTCTTTAGGGGTGACGTTAAAGTCTTTTGTCTTGATAGGCATGAAAATTCTCTACTCCGCGATCGCATCATGTTTGCGTTGTCCATTACTATGCAACAATCGACACACAAACAAATACTGTACAATAGATTTTTCTGTTGCATTCCCTGTTCAATCCGGATCTTTTTCAAGCTTAACCTCTCATCATGACTCAAAACCAGGGCCGTCGGACATTTTCTATTAGCGCCATCGCTATTCGTCGACACATTGGCACGCTCATGCTCACCCTGGCTGCAGTGGTGGTGGGTGTCTTTTTCTTGCTCAGGCTGCAGGTCGATCTGCTCCCCGCTATTACCTATCCTCGCATTGGTCTGCGGCTAGATGCCCCCGGTATTTCACCAGAGGTAGCGGTTGAAGAAGTAACAAAGCCCCTGGAAGAAGCCCTGAGCGCCACCGATGGCGTGGTACAGGTCGTCTCTAACACCCGCGAAGGGCGGATCAGTATTAACCTCTACTTTCGGCCCGGTAGCGATATCGATCAGGCATTGAACGATGCCACAGCTAGCTTTAACCGTAATTTGGGCGATCTGCCGGACGGAGTTGAGTCGCCACGGTTGTTCAAATACGATCCGTCTCAGTTGCCGGTTTATGAGTTTGCCCTGCAGTCAGACTCCTTGCAACCCGTTGATCTGCGGATTTTTGCAGACGAAGTATTGGGGCGGGAACTCAGCGTTGTTCCAGGCGTTGCTGGGGTTGATGTGGCGGGCGGCGTGCGAGAAGAAGTGCGCGTTAATCTGGATTTGCAGCGGCTCCAAGCTCTGGGTGGCAGTCTACAAGCGGTGCTGGATGCCCTGACCGACCGCAATCTGGATGTTGCTGGCGGACGGCTCCAGGGCGGAGACAACGAACCTCTAACTCGTACTTTGGGACGATTCCGGGATGCTCAGGAATTACGCGATCTATCTCTGGACGTTGATGCGATCGCGCCAACCCGCAATGGCAACAGTCCTGCCGAAGCACTGACAACGACTGCGAGTCGCCGCATCTATCTCCGCGATGTTGCAGAGGTGATTGATGGCACTGAGGAACAGCGGGTCTTTGCCTTTCTGAATGGCGAACCTGCGGTTAAACTCAGCGTTCAAAAGCAACCCGATGCCAATACGGTCGCAGTGGTTGATGCCGTCAAACGACGTCTGGCCGTGCTGCAGGCAGCAGGCACTCTGCCTGCCGATATGAAACTGGTCATGACTCTGGACGAGTCGCGCTTTATCCGCAGTGCGGTGGGCAATGTGGCCATGGCAGGTTTAATGGGGACTGGACTGGCTGCGATCGCAGTCCTCCTCTTCCTGGGTTCTCTGCGTCAGACCTTTATCATCATCACCGCCATTCCCCTCGCCACCCTAGCTGCCATTATTCTGATGCAGTTATTTGGCCTTTCCATCAATGTCTTCAGTCTTGGCGGTCTTGCCCTCGGCGTCGGCATCGTCGTCGACAACTCCATCGTCATGTTAGAAAACATCGCCATCCGCATCGCCGCCCGCAAGCGATTAGCAAAAATGGCAGACAGAAAAACAGTTGTAGGGTGCGTTAGCGATCAGCGTAACGCACCAGACCCAGCCTTAGATAAGAACCCAGTACCCACCTCCCTGAACAAAACGTTTCATCAAGACCAAATTATCCAGGAAGCGGAACTGGGTGGGAAACAAGTGGAATCTGCCCTCATCGCCTCCACCGCTACGAATCTGGTCGCCGTTCTCCCCTTTCTATTGATTGGCGGCTTCTTTTCCCTGCTGTTCAACGAATTGATCCTCACCATTAGCTTTGCCGTTGCCGCCTCCCTGTTGATTGCGCTCACAGTCGTTCCCGCCCTCGCCTCCCGTTTGCTGGCGATCGACCGTTCCAGCCCCATCAGCCAGTTTTTCCTCCTGCGTGCCTTCCAACAGCGTTTCGAAGCCGCGACCGCCAGCTACGCACGTCTGCTCGCCCATTCTCTAAAACGCCCCGCTCTGATCGTTGTCCTTGCCTTTCTCCTTCTCAGCAGCAGCAGCCTCTGGATGGCCAGCCGCATTCCCCAGGAAATCTTACCCACCATCAACACTGGCCAGGCCAATCTGTTTGCCCTCTTTCCCCCCGGCACCACCCTGGAGACCAACCAGAAAGTCATGACCGCCGTCGATGAAATCCTCGCCCGACAACCCGAGACCGAATTCACCTTCACCACAGTAGGCGGCTTCCTCTTCATCGGCAACACCACCTCCAACCTCCTGCGCAGTTCCAGCAACATTACCCTGAAACCTGGCAGTAACGTCCAGGCATTCGTCGAGCGAGTCAGCCAGGAATTCGCCCAGCTCAACCTGGTCGGCATCCGCTTGCGGGCCTTCCCCGGTCGCGTCCGAGGCATTATCGTCGGCAACTCCCCTGTCCGGGCCGACATCGACCTTGCCCTCCAGGGCAGCGACCCCCAAACCCTGCAACAGGCCGGACGCCAGCTCCTGCAAGCTCTGGACGAACGCGCCACCCTGGCCCGCTTTCGTCCCGATGCCGATCCACCGCAACCTGAAGTACAAATTCGTCCTGATTGGGAACGTCTTGCCGAGTTAGGTTTGACCGCCGAGGATGTGGGTGCCACCCTGCAAACTGCCATTCAGGGAACGATTCCCACTCAACTACAACGAAGCAATCGGCTAGTGGACGTCCGCGTCCAGCTCAACGCCGACTCCCGCCAGCAAGTCTCGCAATTGGAACAATTGCCACTCTTTACCAGTGCCAGCAGAAATCAGCCCATCCGCCTGGGCGACGTCGCCCGCATCACCACCGGCAAAGCACCCAGTGAAATTCAACGCATCAATCAACGACAGGTCTTTTTGATTGCGGGTACCCTCAACGAAGGTTCTCGCCTCAGCGACGCTCTCGCCGAGGTCGATGCCATTCGAGCCACCGTCGAGCTTCCTCCTGGTATCAGCTGGCTACCCAGCAACGCCGCTGAAAGCAGCCAGCAATTGCAAAATTCTCTGAAGGTGCTGGGTGGGCTAGCGGCATTCCTGGTCTTTGTCGCCATGGCCGTGCAATACAACTCTCTGGTGGATCCGCTGGCCATCATGCTGACGGTGCCGCTAGCGTTGGCAGGAGGCATTCTGGGATTGTTCGTGACTCAAACTGCGATTGGCGCAACGGTGCTGGTGGGTGCTGTATTACTGGTCGGTATCGTCGTCAATAATGCAATTATTATGATCGAGCTGGCCAACGAAATCCGCCTTGCTCAGGGTGTCAGTCGACGTCAGGCAATTCTGCAAGCCGCACCTCAACGCTTGCGACCAATTTTGATGACGACCATTACAACAGTCCTGGGCCTGTTTCCCCTTGCGGTCGGCGTGGGTGAAGGATCGGAGTTTCTGCAACCCCTGGGTATCATCGTGTTTTCAGGACTGTCTCTGGCAACATTGCTCACCCTATTTGTGATTCCCTGCTTCTACGTGTTGCTCCATGACTGGGCATCGGGCAGGGTGTTTGCCATCTGGCGACGGCGGCAAAGGCAGCGCTTGCAGGCCATCGAATCCCGACGAGTCAGTTAAAAAAGGGGAAAAAGTTCATGTTCAGGAGTTCAGCCAGTCCATTTCATCTGGGTTGATGTTTTGCGATCGCAAATATGCCAACAACTGTTCTTTCTTGCGCCGCTCTTGCGCTAGAAGTAATTCCGGGGATGATGTTTTGCAGCTCGTTATCCACAGGCGTATCGTCGGAGTCAGGTAACTCCTCTGAAGTTGGCAGACGCAATACCAGATCGGACTTTAGCACAACCTTGACCTCTGCATTCTTTCAAAGCGCTTCAGGATTTTCTCCCAATTGGCGCACTCCAGCCGCCAACCGTTCAGCCCGTTTGTGACCAGTTTAGCAAAGTCAGGGGTTAAGTTGTCCGAGTCCATTGGGACGCTGGCTGGGGGTGCCTATCGGTGGCAGCGCTTCACGGACGAGCAGCAGATCGCGTCCAGGCTATTTCCAGCGTTGGAGCTGACGGTGGCCCAACTGGTGCAGGCGCTGGGGTGAGGCTGGCTTGCGATCGCCCGACGTAGGGCAGATGTTGCATCTCAAGGAGCGATCTGGGTGGAGGAGATCGGATAATCGTTCGTAGGGTGGAATGGTGCTTACATAAGCAGAAATTTAGGCAATTGTAGGTTGGGTTGCAGCGCTAGCGGAAACCCAACGCAAAGGCCCCTGGCGTTGGGTTTCGCTCTGCTCTACCCAACCTACACCACTGACTCGCGGATCGCACGCAACCCGCATAGGGGCGTCGCATTCGGCCCGCATCTGGGCGATTATCGAGGATATTACATCCGAATGCAACGCCCCCCAGAGTCCAGTCGCACAATCCACGTACGAGCGGACACAAATGGGGATTTTGCCTGGGGGTTGGGCGTTGCATTCGATAACGGGCAGTTACGCAATTCCGAAAGAGTGGGGCCGAATGCGACGCTCCTACGAGATTCGCAGGGTGGATATTGCCTTTCAAAGGACGATCGGTCGGAACGCTTAGATGTTACACTTCACAAGTCTCGGCGCAAGAGAAGAGAAACTCCACCACCCCCACAAACCAACCCCCGCCGGACGCTCCATCGACGTCTTCCATAACCTAGGGAGATGTCCGGAAGCACCAGTAAGGTCAAAGGTCAGTTGGTTATAGAACAAGACATCTTCCCCTTCACTCCACTTGACGCGATTGGAAAAGTTTTCCCAGTCCTCGCTATTATACTTGCCATCGAGCTTGCCGCCAACATCGACGTAGATATCCCTTTGAACGCTAAAGCCGAAGCGCCCGCCGCTGAAGTTTACCCAGAGTTGGTCAAGAGTACGCAGATCTTCGCAGGGCAACTTTGCGATATCCTCCTCATTCAGATAGCCTCGATCCGTTTGCCCTGTTACCTCTAACATGACCCGATCGGTTTCTTTATCCGCTTCCTTCCAGCGACTATTGGCCAGATAGTTCAGCAGCGCTTTGTAGCGATCGCTCAGTTGCATTCGCACCACCTGCAAGACATCTCCTTGTTTTTGCTGCGAATCAGTGAAAGGGATCCAATTTCCCGCTGAAGCGACCTGTTGTACTTCTACTTCAGTGGGCAGGTGGTAGAAGTAGGCTCCTTCTTCTGGCTGCAGATTGGCTTGAGTCGCTAACCAGGCACAGAACCAGCGGGCATCTTGCCAGGAGATTCCGATCGCGTATTGGTTCTCTTGACCAGCGGGAATTTCAATCGATTCTGCCTGGGAATGAAACTGTCCGGTGGCCTGGTCTTCCAGAAATAGCTGGTACTCGCCCCAGGTGATGCCAGTGGGATCGAGGGCAGTTTGTTCGTTAATGGGGGTCAACTGGCGGAAGCGTTGATTCAGTCTCACTGCAGCTGCCAGGTCGCTCGATCGGGGTTCGGTTTCAACCGCTGTATCGGTGCGAGAGGACGTATCCGATCGGTCGGCGGGTCTGGCGGCGGTTTGAGCGCGGCGTTCTGCGTCAACAATGGCCTGTTCCAGCCAATCGCGCACCGCTGCATCGACCTTGCTGCCATCCTGGACAATGCGATACGCCAGCGTCAGCGCATCGGCGGTGGGATTCTTTAATGCTGCCTCGATCGAGGGCGTGGCATCGGCCACGAGGGCGGCATAGAACCGGAGCGTTTCTGCCCAGTTGGGATTGTGGAATTTCTCAACCCATACGGTTTCCTGGCCCTGAGCCTTGATTTCCAGCGCTGCCAGGTACTCCTGAAAGGTTTTGTGAACGAACTCGTACTGCTCTCCCTCTTCTCCAGCTAACAAGCCTGCAATATCGTGAATTTCCTTGAGGAACTTTTCGGGCGTCAGGGAAGTATCCTGACTGCACTGGGCTAACCGGGCGGCAATCCAGGCGGCTCCGGTGGCAGGGGCGAAGCGGGTACTGTCCTGGTGCATCAGTTCCAATGCCAGGACTTGCAGCACGGCCTGATTGTCTGGTGCTCTGAGGGTTAAGCGGGTTTCCTTTTTCTGCGGTCGTCTGCCCAACAGTAAGTTGCACATCTGTTTGTAGAGGTCTTCTCGCCGTTCGGCCAGCACCAGATCGGCTTGATAGTTTCTGACGATCAGGGTGATGAGTAGCGGATTCCTGGCCAGGTCGTTCAAGGCGGGATTGCTGGTCAGTTCTCTGAGCAAATCTGAGGCTGCGATCGCGGCATCTTTGCGAATCTTGTCTGCGAGCAGTTTTCTAGAGAGTCGCTGATCTCTGGGTTTTGTCTGATTCTGTCGCCACAGGGAAGACCATTGGGCATCTTTGTAGGTGAGATACCACTGACGCACAAATCGCTCTTTCTGGTCAGGATTGAAGGGGATAATTTTCAGGCGGCTGGCTTCAACAGAGACAAACTCGGATCCATCCGGGTGTGGTTCGACCCCGTGGGGACGGGAGGTGAGAATAAATTGGCTTTGCGGGTAGGCTTTCATTTGCCAGTTTGCCCACTGGCGCACGGTCTGACGTTGGCCTTCTGCCACTTCGTCCAGGCCATCCAACATCACCAGACAGCGACCGCGTTGGAGTTGCTGGCTAAACCAGAGCTGGTTCGGCTTCAGGCCCGGAAACTCTGGACTATTGTGAATGTGTCCGGCGATCAAGGCGGGCAGGTCGGGCTGACGCTCGTTCTGAATTTGCCGATACACATCTCGCAACCGCAGGGGAACAGGAAGCAGCTGCGACACCTGGAATTGACGGTAACCGCTGGTGATATACATCAGTGCCAGGTGTCTGAGTAGCGTTGTTTTACCGTATCCTGGACCCGCCACAATTAGCAGTTTGCGATAGGGATTATTGCCAGCAGAGCGCGATCGTCCAGGCAGGAAGTCCCAAATCTGTTTCGGTGTCTTGTTGCTAGCGGCTCCAAATGGGTCTCTCTCTGATTCAGTCCGCAACGGAACAAAGACTTTAGCGAGATCCAGGGTGGGTAGGTTTTCGAAGCCTTCAATTTCGATCGCAGCGCAGTTTGTCTTTAAGCACTGCAGGTACTGGTTACGAAACCCGGAGAGCCTGAACCAGATTCGTTCTCTGATATAGCCGATGCTGTCAGCCAGAATGCTGGCGTCTTTTTCAGCCTGCACTGCAGCTTTTTCTTGAAGCGTCTGCTCAAATCTTTTGCTATAGCTGTTGAACAACCTGGTGCCGAATGCGATCGCGCCTGCAACTGCCCCTGCGATCGCGGCTTTGGGCAACTCATCAACAAACAGAAAGTAAAGTGCCGATCCCCCACCCCCAGTGACCAACAGCTTAATGAAGCCATCCGTTAGCTTTTCAGAGAGGTCTGGCTTCGGGGGTGGCGAGTCCTGATTCATGGAAGCAGTAGAGGTAGACAGCAGGTTCGTTACAAATCTAGCTCATCCCGAACGCTCCTTGTTCACCCTTGTCTGGTTCCCAGGTTCTGTCCATTCCTGACAACTTAAGTTTGAATGCTTTATGACAAAAAGTGGTTCACCCTCACCCCAACCCCCCGTCCTGAATGGGAAAGAGGGCAAGCTAAAAACTCGTAGGATGGGCAAAGCCAAGCGTGCCCATCGCAAGATCCTGTGATGGGCACGGGTGTTGCCCTTTGCCCATCCCACTGACTTTGACTGGAGGTGATATCTTTCCAGGTTGTGTCTATAAGAAAAACCCCCAGCGTAGACCTGGAGGTTCAAGGTGTGCATCAAAACTTGAGATCGAGCGCGCAGCGTTAAACCATGACTCTCATTAACGTCGCCACATCAAGCGCATTCAAAAGCGGCTGCTTCTGGGGTTTAGCTTGTTTCTGCTGCAGTCGTTGCGGCCAACGACGCTCAGTTGACTGAGACAAATTGGAAGGGAAGTGGGGTAGGCAGTAGCTATAAACAGTCATAGGTTTTGTTGCTCGTAGTGAAGGTATTGGTTAAATTCGTTAAAAAGCAATCATTACGCCAGGACAAACAATTCATCGGTTAAACAGCCTCGGTCCCGGCAGACAACATAGCGCAATCGATCGATGGCCGTCCGTTCTTCATTCAGGCTTTCAGGTATCGCCACCGCCATCAGTCCGTCACGATCCGCGTGGGTCAGCTTATCAGATTGGGTCGCTTGCAGAACTCGTCGCTTGCAGAACTCAGAGATTGCGGTGGGAAGAACGAACGTTGACATCGCCATCAGCTGAACTCGATGTCTTTACTATCGCCGGTTTTCGCATCGTTTTCCGTGACATAAACCCCCTTTCAATGAGGATTCTGGTCAGGTTCTGAGGCGATCTTGAGTCGTGTATGGCGGCGACTTAACTCCGGTTATCCAGCGATCGCGTGCCAGGGCCAGCGGTGATTCAGGTCACGATTAGCATATTGTTCATCGTTCATTGCTCGTTGTTCATTGCTTTTTGTTCATTGGCTTGCAATCAACACTCCTTCCTTCTGGAGGACTATCGCCGACACAACCTGGGAGGTTAGCGCTTACTTAAGCGTAGGATGGGCAAAGCGAAGCGTGCCCATCACAGACTCTCTGATGGGCACGGGCACAGACCTTTGCCCATCCTTGTATCTTGAAATTAAGGCAAGCCCGTCCCATCCTCGGTGCTAGACACCGTTCAGTAGCGCGGGCTGCCTTATATATCGGCACTAAAAAGTAGGTTATTTTGAAAGCCTTGCGAAACAAGGCTTTCAAAATAACCGTCCAAGTCATGTCCTATTCCCTCTTTTCCCAGAGGACTTGCACTTTTCGCCTTGCGTTGTCTCTAATGCGCAAAATCCTATTCCCTCTTTTCCCAGGGGACTTGCTCTAAACTGGCGCTGTATGGGATGGTGATGCTGTAAGCAGTCATAGAACCAGAACACGATGCGCAAACGTAGATTTTTCTTCCTGTTCGCTCTTAGCGTTGTTCTCTGTGTTGGCTTGGCCTGCGGACAGTTGGCTCAAAAGCCGCCGCCATCCCCAACGCTGGCGGTTGCCCCTACCGTGGCACCAGTGGAGCAGCCAACTGAACCCGCATTGCCACCGGAAACGGCAGCGATTGTTGCCAGTGCGGGGCCAGACGGTCTTTATCAGCCGCCTCGAGGAGATGTGCGTCTGGTCGCGATTAGCGATCTCAATGCCGCTTATGGCTCGACAGATTACGATCCTGAGGTGGATAAAGGAATTGCTCTACTGCCATTCTGGCAACCTGACATGGTGGTTTGTGGCGGCGATATGGTGGCTGGCCAAAGCCCAACGCTGACGCCAGCGCAGATTCGAGCCATGTGGGCGGCGTTTGATGCCCATGTCGCCGCTCCTCTGCGACGCGCACAGTTGCCCTATGGTTTCACGATTGGCAACCACGATGCGTCCAGTGCCCGGGGAAGAGGAGATAAGTTTTTGTTTCAGCAGGAACGGGATCTGGCCGTTGAGTATTGGAACAATCCAGAGCACGATCCAGGTTTGCAGTTCATCGATCGCGATGAATTTCCCTTTTACTATACGTTTGAATATAAAGATATCTTTTTCATGGCCTGGGACGGATCTTCCAGTCGCATTCCGCCAGACAAACTTGCCTGGGTTGAACAGGCTCTGGCCAGTCCCAGGGCACAACAGGCAAAGTTGCGGATTCTGTTAAGCCATTTACCGCTCTATGCGGTTGCCGCTGGACGGAACCAGCCGGGGAACGTGATGGAAAATGCCGATGCCTTGCGAGCGATGCTGGAGAAGTACGATGTGCATACTTACATCAGCGGTCACCATCATGCCTATTATCCAGGACATCGCGGCAATCTGCAGCTGTTGCATATGGGGCTGCTGGGGTCTGGGGCACGTCCGCTGGTTGATGGCGGTTTGCCGCCCTGGAAAGCGATAACCGTCATTGATATCAACTTTGATTCACCGGAGCTAACGACGTATACGACTTACGATATACGAACGCTGCAGCAGATTAAATTGGAGCAGTTGCCCCGCTTCTTGACCGGACACAATGGGATTGTTCTGCGGCGAGATGTGGCGTGGGAGGAGCTGGATGAGGCAGAGAAAGGGGCCTGCTTACAGAAACTGGGTCAGAAGCGTTGTGGGCCTTAGAGATGCGAACTAATTCATTCTCGGAGCAAGCATTAACAGCTTTTCATCTTCATCTGCAATAGCCGGTTGTAGCAGATCGAATAACTCAGGATATTGCTGAGCAAGCTGGGTTTCTGTGAGATTTGCACTCAAAATAATTCCTGATTTGTCAGCAATTGAGTATAGATAACCGTCAGGAGCTGATGCAATCGTAATTCTGCGATCGCGCAATACCAGTTGAGCAATTACTCGGTGGGCATTGCTCTGAGAGTCCTGACTCTCAGCAACGACCATTGTTGCTGGGCCTGAAACTAAGAGCGCAGACAAAGAAGCAGCCATCATAAATCGGATCATCAGACTAACCTCATAATGCGGGATGATATCGCTAATATAATTTAGCACACGACTTGGGAGGTTAGCGCCCCCTGCGGGGGCGCTAATATCATGTTGGCTTGAATGAGCCTAATATAGAGATGTTCCTAGCAGGTCTCTACCATGCCCAAGCGAATCAGCATCAGCCCTCACTTAACGATTGACGAATTAGCACAACGCTACCGGCAGGCCACACATCCCACTGAGCGCTCTCACTATCAAATTATTTGGTTACTGGCCCAAGGACGCCCCACCGAGGAGGTTACAGCTGTGACGGGCTATAGCCGAGACTGGATTTATCAGTTGGTTCGCAGTTACAACCGTCTCGGCCCTGAAGCGTTAGGGGATTTGCGGCGTCATAATCCCGGAGCCATGCCGAAGCTCAATGATGTGCAACAAGCCCAATTGCTCGAAGCAGTGCGCGGCCCCGCTCCCGATGGCGGATTGTGGAACGGGCGCAAGGTCACCGATTATGTCAAAGAGACATTTGATATCACCATGACGCGTCAACAAGGGTGGGTGTATCTCAAGCAAATGGGGTGGCGCTTGCGGGTGCCCCGTCCCCAGCATCAAGAGACGGACTTGGCTGCACAAGAGGAGTGGAAAAAAAAACTGGCCATCGAGGTGGAGCGGATTCAGACGGAACATCCCGACGCTACCGTCGAAGTTTGGGCCGAAGATGAACATCGCGTGGGCCTCAATCCGGTGACCCGTCAGGTCTATGTCGAGGAAGGGGAAACGCCGGTTGCGCAAGTCAATTGGAAACGACAATGGTTATGGTTGTATGCTTTTGTCCAACCCCAAACTGGAGAGACCTACTGGTGGCTTTTACCCTATGTCAACACCAAGCTGTTTGCTCAAGTGCTTAAGGATTTTGCGCAGCACTTCGAGGTGGGCAAGGATAAACGAGTGATTCTGCCGCTTGACCGGGCAGGATGGCATCTGAGTGAAAAGCTTGAGGTGCCAGAAGGAATTCATCTGTTCCCGATGCCGCCGTATTCGCCAGAGTTACAACCGGCAGAGCGCTTATGGCCATTAGTGAATGAGCCATTGGCCAACCAAGCCTTCAACAGCATTGATATCGTTGAAGAACTGGTCTATCAACGCTGTCGCCGATTACTGCAACAGCAAAAGTTAATTCAGGGGCTGACGTTCTATCATTGGTGGCCTGAAGTGACGGCAGCTTAATTATGTGCATTTAACCCGACATGATATAACCCCCATTTCTTCGTGCCAGAACGGAAAAATGGGTTATTTTGAAAGCCTTGCTGAGCAAGGCTTTCAAAATAACCTTCCAAGTTGTGTTAGCATCTATTTGCCAGTAGATTACCCAATGTACCAGACTATTAACCGCTAAGGCTGCCAGAGCTAAGACAAGTGCTGCAACCCAGGCAAGTTTTTGCTGTGTGGGAAAAGGGGAGGTGGCGTAGTTGTAAATGAGGACGGAGAGGGTGGGGGTAGGGTCTAGCAATCCTTGGGGCTAGAAGGCGGAGTTTAGGGCAGTGAAAGTGTCGTCATTGCCAGGGTAAACCAGCGGTCGTCGCAGGACTTGCGTCATGGGCTGAACGATGCCTCAGTGTTTGGGGGAGACCCTAAATGCTCGCCGCCATCTACCAGTAATAGTTGCCCGGTGATAAAGGGATTGTCTAGTAAATATGCCAGCGCCCGCTCGATCGGTTCCACATGGCCCTGTCGCTTCAACGGCACCCTTTGTTTAATTCTCTCAGCCAGGGCAGTATCTGCCGGATCTGCTTCCACAGGAAGCAAAATGAAACCGGGACAAATCCCGTTGACGCGAATCGCAGGAGCCAGTTCCAGCGCAGCCATCTTCGTCAGTTCGGCTAATGCTTTCTTGGTTAAGGAATAGGCCGCATAGAAAGACTCGTTTTTGGCGATACCTGCATCAACGATATTAACAATATTCCCGGTACGGTACAGACGAGCAAAATCGCGGGTCAAAAAGAAAGGGGCTTTGAAATTGGCCGTCCAGTGACGGTCAAAGAGGGCCAGTTCTGTTGTTTGAATCGTCGCCGGCTCGTAAATCGAGGCATTATTAACTAAGAGATCCAACCGCAAGCCCTCTGCTTCGATCCGGGGCAATAAATTCAGGATCTCCTCGTCTGCAGTCAAATCTGCCTGATACAGGCGACTGGTTTGCCCCAACGCTCCGATCTCTTCGCTTAAGCTTTGGGCATCTGCGCGGGAATGCCGATAATGAATGGCGATGTCGTATCCCCGCCGTGCCAGAGCCAGGGCAATTGCCCGGCCAATGCGTTTCGCGCTCCCTGTCACTAAAGCGTAGGTCATCTTCCCTATCCAAACGGTTTCAGCATTCTATCCTGGTTATACTGTCAGGAGCTAACTATCAGCAAAAGATAGCTTTGCTTGCGATCGCAACCCAACTTGTCGTCGCTAAAGCATAACATGATACCTTGTCGGCATGAGACTGTTTACTCTGACACGAGCCAGTCTTGATCCAACTCCATTTCCCCACACAGGATATCCACCACTCGATTCATATCGCAATAGGAACCATTAGGCAGCTGCAAAATCTTCATATATTTGCAGAGCGCAATCAAGACACCGATCGGCGGCCCGGTCTGGCCTTCGCCCCGCTCCAGGCGCCCAATTGCAGACTCCGTCACCACCACGCCTGACATAGCGCTGACCCATTCGGCAAATTGTCCCTGGGTGATGACATCAGGGGTGCTCTCAATCAGTCCCGATTGCTTCAGCCAGCGGGCAATCCGCTTATGGATGCCAGGATTTTTGCGCGTGCGGATAACCAGCTTGCCCAGCGCCTCGCTGCCCCGGATAAAAATTGGATTAGACATGGTCAATAGATTTAAGATTCAGTATTTGACATGGAATTATAGCATTCCGATATTCAATTTCGCATCTAAATTCTGCCTGGCAGAGGGCAGAAGGCAGAAGGCAGAAGGCAGAAGGCAGAAGATTGGACGTGTCGTGCTTTGATCTGGCTGAAATCGCACAAAGCTTGTGCGATTTCAGCCAGATCGGATAAGTCCAATCCGGGCAACCATTGCAACACGCGATTAACCGTCAGCAGCGGTGCTTGCTAGACATCTCGCCCTTGCCGATACTCCACCAGCGTATAGTGGCCCTCCAGTCAACAGAAGGAATTATGCTGAGCCTAGAAGATCCAATCGGAATTCTTTGGGAAGCTCTCACAAAAACAGTCCCAGTTTTATAGGCAGGAGTAAGAGGAGAAAATTTACTGATTTCCCTAATGAACTTGGAGCCTACTGGCGACGCCTGAGCAATAAGAAAATTAATGTTTTTTTGAGAGTAGATCAAACATTACGCAAGATCTGTGTTTATGAAGATAAACAGGGATACGTTTTAGTTGCTGATAATTTGGATATGGTTCGATCGTTCTGAAAAAACAAGATGAGATTTCTTGCATGGTAGAATACCGTATCCAGCAGCGAAATGGTCAAAAATGAGAGCTTTATTACGACACATTAGAGAAACTCATGGCCCAAAGCGATCCTACTATCCATGTTTATGAGAATAATCAGCAATATGGGGACGGCTTTCGCTATGCATTGACAATCCCTAAAAAACACCAGTTGCCACCGCCCCTCGCATAATTATCATACTTTAGTTTCGGAGTGCGATCGCACTCCCTCAACAACCACCCCACTACGCCACTCCATACCCTGTATAAGGCCGCTTGTAAGGTAGATGCAATTCCAAGACAATGTCCTCTAGCGGTACCCCATCTCTGCCCGCGATCGCACAATATCCGCTTCAGCCCCCTATGCAACAGCAAAGGATTCTGAACCAAGACTGCTTGCATTCATGTACGATCGTAAATAAATCCCCCTGTTTGGTGCGATCCCATGACCCAAATTATTACTGCAGTTTGCGAGAACGGTATCCTGCGTCCCCTGGAAGCCGTGCAACTCACCGAAGGTGCCATCCTCAAGCTACAAATCCTGACCGAAGAAACGGTGACCGCTCTGCCTGAAGCAGGACAAGCGAAACAGGAAAGACAGGGACTTCAAGACTTAATCGATTCAGGACTTGTCACTCCCCCCTCCCCTTGTGAGAACAAAACCCCGCTCTCTCAATCAGCACGGCGCGAATTAGCCGATCGTTTGGGGCAGCGTCCCGGAAAGCCGCTTTCCGAAATCATCATTGAGGATCGGGGGCCATTGTGACGGTCTACTTTTTAGACAGCAGCGCTTTGGTTAAGCGCTACATCGCAGAAGTTGGCACTGCCTGGGTGCAAATGCTTGCCGATACCGATGCGGGTAATTCACTTTTCATCGCCCGTATCGCCTGGGTTGAAGTTCTCAGTGCCTTTGCCCGTCGCCAGAGAGAAGGAGTATTGAATGCAGCTGAGGTGGACGATCTGGTTGACCTGTTCCGTACAGACTTGATCGAGCAATACCAGGTCGTTGAAATTGCTCCTACCCTGGCTGAGACTGCAGGACGGCTAATCGTTCAGTATCCATTGCGTGCCTACGACGCCGTCCAATTAGCCGCAGCGCTACAGATTCAAGCGGTATTGAGTCAGGCAGAAAATTCTGCACTGATGTTTCTCAGTGCAGATGAGCGATTGCTGACAGTTGCGAGCACGGTGGGACTGGCAACAGAGAATCCCAATCAGCATCAATGAATCAGGCCCTCAGCGTACCTCGATATCCAGTCACAATGCGACTGCCGTCCTTCAGCACATGAACCTCGAGCTGGTCGCTGGCCCAGTCCAGCCGCTCCTTGAACACCGGATTGAGGGCATGGAGACGCTGGTTGCGCGACGACACCAATGACTCTGGATCGCGAATCGCCAGCGATTCTACAAAGGGGCCATCCACCAGAATGTCGAGCTGGGCTAGCAATGCCTGGGAGCCGCTTGGGGCCCGATCGGACTGCAACTCCGCCAGGGTAAAGCCACTGAACGACATCACATTCAACCCTGCCGCTTTCAGTTGCCGCGCCAGTTGCGCTAGCGCCACGGCTTGCCAGAAGGGTTCGCCGCCAGAAAAGGTGACGCCTTCATTTTGCGGCTGGCTCAAAATCTTCGCAGCCAGATCGTCTACCGACACCAATTGGTTCACCTCAAAGGACCAGGAGGCCGGGTTGAAGCAGCCTGGACAGCCCCGGTGACAGCCCTGAAGCCACACCACTGCACGGCAGCCGGGGCCGTTCACCTCAGAGCGATCGACATAGCCCATGAGGTTCAGGTAGCCAGGGGGCAGGGGAGACGGATTCATCGGCTGCAAGCCTCCGGGGTTCGATCTGCAGTCAGTTCAGCCATGAGTTCAGCCACCGTGACCATGCGATCGGCCCGTCCAGCATTGCTCCCGGCAAAAATGAGGCCATTGTCTACATCACCGCGAGCAGCTTTATCCAATGCCTGTACGATGCAATAGCTTTGCTGGGTATCGCGATATTTGCAAACGCTCAAACAGTTAGCCAGACAGCGTGTTTTGAGTTCAGGAGAACCCGCGAGGACTTTTTCGACAAAGGGGTTGCGTAGCACTCGCCCCGGCATTCCTACTGGACTGGGTACGATGGTCACATCGTCGGGTTTAGCGTTGAGGTGGAACTCTTTGTAGCGCCGATCGGCGTCGCATTCTTCAGTGGTGATGAAGCGGGTGCCCAACTGTACGCCGCTGGCTCCCAATGCCAGTGCTCGATCGATATCGGCCCGATCCCAGATGCCTCCGGCTGCGATCGCAGGAATCGCTTCCCCCAACTCGTTGCGTAAATAGTCAACCAGTTCAGGGATAACCTGAGTCGCGCCGAGACCAGGCCGGTTCAACTCTTCCATCTTTGCTCCCAAATGCCCTCCTGCTTTTTTAGGATTCTCGACCACGAAGGCATCGGGCAAGCGTCCATACTGCCGCTCCCACTTGCGACAAATTAACCGGGCAGCGCGGACCGTCGAAATAATCGGCACCAGTGCCACATCAGGATAATCAGCCGTGTACAGCGGCAGCTTCAACGGCAAACCTGCTCCCGAAATCACCAGATTCGCGCCATTCTCAGCAGCAGTACGGACCAGGGTCTCATGGTCGCGAGCCGCCACCATCGAGTTGATGCCCATTATTCCCTCTGGACTGAGCGCCCGTGCCTGCTTCAGTTCGTCAATCAGGGCCAGGCGGTTGGCAGCAAAAAACTTGCCGCGTCGTCGTTTAGCATCGAAATAGGGCGAGTTCAGCCCTAAAGCAACAGCGGAGACAATGCCAATGCCACCTGCATTCGCCACGGCAGCAGCGAGAGTTGCACCTGAAATGCGGATGCCCATGCCACCCTGGATAATCGGATAGCGAGCGATGTGTTGACCAATACGAAGGGGGGGAAGGGGTGTCATGTCAATCTCAATAGAGTTGGGTTAGAAGGTTAGCGAATTGGAAGGTTTAAACGTTATATAGCAAAAGGCAGGAGGCAGGAGGCAGAGGGCAGAAGGGAAAGGTTGACCAAATCTGGTTTTGAGCTTTTTGTTCTGTCCTAATCTATTCTCGTCGTGTTATATCGGTTGGGTAGAGCGGTAGCGCAACCCAACACAAGGTCTTGATTGGCAAAGCACAAAGAGGTGTTCTGATTTTTGCGCCGTCTTACACTGAGAAACCAGGCAGTCTGCAACTGTTGTTAGACAATCTCTAATACTTTTGCATTGGGTCTGGAGTCAACTACAGATCCCTGGGAACCGCTGACAAATGTTAGCGGAAATTGCATCTGCCAGTTCAAATCAGAACGCAGCCCTCCTGGTGGAAAATGCTGTTGGAGCACCCAGCGTTCGATCGTCATGCGTAACCAACCAGGACACCAGCGCGCCTGGCAGCCTTCTAGCAGCGTCCGGGCAAAACGTCCATCCTTAGTTGCCCATTTTGCTGGTAGCTGACGGTTGCGAATCACCCAGTTCCAGATCGACCAGAACGATGGATCGTTGTCGGCAATCTTCCACTTTCGCTGAAAGCGCTTGAACACGGCCCGGATTTGCCGCTCGTCCCACTTGAAGCGATAGAAGCCAAGATCGGTCGTCTCGAAGTGTGGCACCAGAGTGGGGACCATGAAAACGACGCGAGAGCTGGGTTCCAGAAAGATTTTTTCACCCGCTGCTTTTGCTTGCAGGCAGAGATCGGTATGGCTGGCCAGACTGTCAAAGACGTCCTCAAGCACGGCAGTGTCGAGGAACGATCGTCGCACCAACATGCAGTGAAACTCCACTGAATCGACCGGGCTGCGCTGGAAGGTCTGGTTAACGTCCCGCAATCTGGTGCCATAGAGCAGTTGCTTTTGCTCGAACCAGCGTTTGTCCCGTTGGCGCGGGTGGAATTGGGTCTGGATGCTGAGAACGTGGATTTCTACATCCGGCGATTCGGGATTGCCCTGTAAGATCAGGGGAGCAACAATGGCAGCTTGTTTGGCTTCAGCGCAATCGATCAGAGACTTGAGCCAGCCCCGCTCGACGATGACATCGTTGTCAATAAATAGAATATAGTCTGCGGACTGGGCCAACGGCAGGGCCAGGTTGCGCGCTTCGTTCGCTCTCAGGTAGCGATCGCGGCGAATCACCGTCATAAAATCATGCTGATTTGCCTGGGTCTGGAGATAGCGTTGAGTCTGGGGTGGACTGTTGCCATCTACATAGATCAACTCGAAGGGGTAGCGCTCGCGCTCCACCAGGATGCTCTGGAGCGAAAGTTCAGTTAGGCTGAAGCGCTCGCGCTGAATGACAATGATGGCGACGTGGGGAAGAATCATAGGAATCCCTGCTTTATCGTTAATAGAAATATAGCTATTTAGTTATATTGTGTCAAGCAATGGTTTCGAACTCGCAATGCTGGCTGCAGTGTTTTGTTAGGAGGACAGGAGTAAGCTGCGATCGCGCCATCAATTCGTTGGAACCGTTTTCCATCCAGTCAAACTGGTGACGTTGGACAATGCATTGGTCGCTCAAGTCCTGCAACAAATCGAGCGCCCAATTACGAAAAGAGCTGGCCACTGGCTTTGCAAGGACAGCTATCCCTGTGGAGTAGTTGCGCTTGAGACCGCCTAGCATAGATTCCTTCTGTTACGGCCTCGTAACCTCCAATACCATGCCAGGGTAAATGCCAACTTCCTCCAGCGACCGCTCGTCGGAAATAGGTATTCCTGGTTCCGTATTGGTTATCATACGGGCGTTCTTGACAATCGAGTTATCCTCCGCTCGACGCAATACCCATGAGTAACCGTACTCGAACGGATGAATGTACCGATCTATTGAAAAGTAAATCTCGTCCGTTAGTTCGTTGAGTGTCGAGAACGCCCCTGCTGGCAATTCGTACACATCGTTGTCGTCACCCGTAAGCTTTCTCGCATCTACCGTTATAAATGAGGTATTGCGGATACCTTCAGTTATCTGTTCTGCAACTTCCATCAGGCCCTTTCGCACATTTGCTTTGTCGCCAAGTCGAGCTTGCAGTTCCTCTGATCCCAGAACCTCTCTGATCTTCGATTCAATTTGACTATCAAGCTGTAGCAGGGCGGGACGACCATCTCGTCTTTGTCCCAGTCCTTTGAGAAAAGACTCATCGCTCTTGAAGTCCCTCGGCGCGTAGAGCTTTTCATGGTGATATGCAACAAGCCAGCCAAAAACCCCAAGTACTACGACAGGAAAAATGGTCATGAACAGAACTATGAGGTAACGCTCTCTACTTTGTAGTTTGTCGCTTGCTCCTACAACCAGAGACGCGAATCCATAGATCAGCACAATAAACAACGCAATGATCCCCAGTGGATTTCTCGCCAGTGATTTTGCTGTTTCGCCAAATTCCTTTACGGTGGTCATATCAATGTCGTCATTGACGAATGTTGTTGTGTTCTACTTTCAATCTCACTCAGTGAATCAGGTAGAAATATTTCAGTCTAATTATCTCGACAAGGGGATTAGGTAGATATTTGTCAGCATACACTGGGTCATAAAAAATAGCAGCGTTGCGACAGCGAAGAGGATGCCGACGCGAGCAATGGCAAATTAGAGTCCGCTTTGAAGGATGCTGCCTCACAGTTGATTTCAGATCTCGGCTGCATCCAGGCCACTGTCCAAGGCCAAGGTAAGAATGTATTCGAGTCTGATAAGGCTTGCGGTAATCAATACTCAGATGTTTCAAGATCGGACTTCTGGATTGAATAGAACTTTTGTTCTATTATAAGTTTATCTCAATTTTTACCCCAAAACGGCTCAAAAAAGCCCAAAACGCAAGCGATAGGTCAACGATTTTGCCTTTCTCTGCCAGCTATTTTGATCAATCAAAAGCCCTGAAATGCAGTACTGACAAGGCTTTTGGATTAAACGGGACTGGCCGGATTCGAACCGGCGACCTAGCGCTTAGGAGGCGCTTGCTCTATCCTGCTGAGCCACAGCCCCAACAGCACAATCGTAACAGGTAAATTGCGTTTAAACGTTTGGTTATGGCAAACAAGTAAGGATTTTTGAGCATGTGGGTAGAGCCTCCCAATTCAAAAATCCTTAGGAGCGCGAATTAAATAACTTCGCACACAACAAACTTGTAGGGACATGGCAATGCCATGTCCCTACGCGAGAATTGACAATTAATTCAATTCTCGTTCCTTATTTCTAGAACAGAATGGCACTTACATAAGCGGATTACATCAATTCCAAGATACAAGGATGGGCAAGCTGTGCTTTGCCCGTCCTACGCTTCAGTCAGTACCATTCATTTCTAGGGCACTATAGCAATTCTCAGGCTAGTGAGGTATGGACACAACTTGGAAGGTTAGCGCCCCCGAAAGGGGGCGCTAACCCCTCTTGCGTTGTGCCAGACCGGGAAAAGGTTATTTTGCAAGGCTTGCAAAATAACCTTCCAAGTCGTGTATGGAAATGTGCCCCTGCCTTCGGCAGGGGCACATTTCCATGTACTTCAGTCGCACGGGAACCGCTATACCAGTTTTTCAAGTCTCGCTGATAAAACCATTGGCTTACCTCAAATGCTGAGTTAGCTCTCCTGTGGGGAGGGCTAATTTTTCATCCCTACATGCTGGGTCATTTTGAGGGAGCTGGTTCGCAAGGCTCTCAAAATAACTGTCTGTGTCGTGCTGTCAAACGGGTGAAATGCAAAGAAAACCCGGCTGTCAAACCGGGTTCTGCGCTATTAGAAACTGCGAGTTCAGCGTCTTGCCAATTTACCAGTCAACAAGGACTGATAGAAAGTTCATCTGCGAGCTGCATCCGTCCTCGACGCACCGCATATAACATCCGATCGATGGCAGTTCGCTCTTCGCTATCCAGTTCTTCGGCCATCACAGCAGCCAGGATCCCATATCGGTCGGCTAGGGTGAGCTGACCTGAACAGGTGGCTTGAGCAAACAGGTCTGCGATTGCGCAGGGAAGGAGGACGGGAACTTGCATGGCTAATCGTTGAACTCGATACTTCTACTATCGGCGTTCTGGTTTGGGTTTGCCGCGATCGCAATCCCCAGGCAAGGAAGATTTGGGTCGCAGTTGAGAAGCGATCGAATGCCGCCCAGGAAAGTGATAAGCTGCGAGTCTCAACGGTGACGAGGGTCACTCAGTTCGGGAATTTAGAGCTTTACCCAACTCGCTCCCTGTCTCAGGCAAGCCAACAAAATGCCCGGTTTCGGCAACCGGGCAATGATCCACAGACCAGTCTCTGTGGGAGTGGTTCAGGCAGCACTCACAGATAGCCTACAGAGGGAGCGTAAAACTCAGGTTAATGGTTGGATAAGATTGATCGCGACTTGGAAGGTTATTTTGCAAGCCTTGCGGAGCAAGGTTTTCAAAATAACTCATTTTCCCGTTCTAGCACGAAGAAATGGGGATTAGCACCCTCTTCGGGGGCGCTAACCTTCCAAATCGTGATTGATGACAACAAGGGGATGGGCATAGAACAGGGTCAGTGCAGACTTTTTCACTGGCGGCGAGATTAGAACAAAGGGTTTTGTTACAGAGCAATATATTGATGGCCTTTTCTCAGCACCTGTTATTTCCTCAATCGCAACATTTTTGTAGAGAGACAAATTTAAAAACCCGTATTTTTGCGTATCTTCGTCGAATATTTGTACGGATTCTCAATATCATGTCAGTGTTTCTACAAAAATTCATGAACGAGCATACTTTTCCAAGCACTTCTAGACATGCGATCGCAGTCAGCCATCTTACGTAATATTGCTCTCGGCACTCGACGTCTAATTGGCTTAAACTTTACAACAAGGCAAACTCATTGAATCGTTATTCTGTTCAGGATCGCGACTATGAACTCTTCACCAGAGGAAAACTTGTTTTCTAATGAAAACCTGGCTGGCGATCTGGGTGAACTTTTCAGGCGGGTAAGCCAGTCGAGAGAAATTGCAGCAAGCGACCGGGACATATTGCGGGCTGCGCTGTTCAATCCAATGACGCCACCAGCAGACCTGCGTGCCATCGATCGCCTCCATTGGGCAGCGCGACGCGGTAGGCTACGGATGGTTGAGTAATTGTCGATTGTCATTGAAATTTAGGGTCAGCAGAGAGAGGAAAATCATCGGCAACTCGTCTCTGCTTCAGATCTCAAGTCCCTCAACGGGCCAGACTAATCTTTCTGTATTCAAAGCTCTCCCGCCCTTCTGTTTTGGGTTTGGTGAAGGGTGGAGTGTCGCTTAGAAATTTCTGGACGCCTTCAGAGATCGCTAACTTCGCTATCTGAACCAGGTTAGCTAAACCCACCAGCGGGTAATTGTAGTTTAGTAAGGTATCGCTAATCGGTACGTTGGTAGTTGTGCGGTTATGCTTGATGCTCCGGCTAGTGATATTCACTTGAAATCTCCTATTTCTCAGAAAAATCTACTATTTTGTCTTCAATTCAGAGCTGCAAACCTTGATTTCATCAATTTACAATAAAGATGCTACCCTCTTATTATAAATTTACCATGAAATAGTATAAGTTCTGAGGGCATTTTAAGTAATTAAACAGAATTATGCTCAAAAAAGAGTTACACCTGAACATTTATCAATAAAATGTCCGGCTCAGAAACCTAAGTAAAAATGCTTAATAGAAAGAATATTAGCTTAATTAGTAGTCCTATAGGTGTAATGATTTTTGAGCGTGCGGGTTCCACCCGCACGCTCAAAAATCATTACTTGTTTACCACTACCGCTTAATTTTAGTACGATCCATCAAGTTAACTTAAACCCAGAGTCGATACGCTGTAATTGCGACAGGTTTTGATTCTTACTCCAGCAAAGTTGCTAATATTCAGGGGGTAGGTCGTGGGTAGTTGCGATCGCATCAGGTTTCGACACGCTCCTCTCGACAGCTGTAACTCTTACTATTTACGGTTTGCAGCGATTTCAAGTCATCTTCATAGCAGACTTTCATGAGGATCTTGACATAACTTGGAAGATTAGCGCCCCTGCAGGGGCACTAACCCTTATCTCTTCGTGCCAGTACTAAAAAAAAGGGTTATTTTGAAAGCTTTGCTGAGCAAAGCTTTCAAAATAACTGTCCAAGGCGCGTTTTGGAGCAATAACAGACCCCACTAGCCAGCTGAAGGCATTAACTGGGATATGTTAGGCAATCGCAAAATTGGGTAATGTTTATAGACAATCAGCAGCACTGCTGACATTGTGCAGGCTAATACCAGCACAAGTACGCTTGATTAGGCCGGTCAGCACTTTGCCAGGGCCAATTTCAACGATGCGTTCGACCCCTTCTTCAGCTAGCCTCAGAGAGGTTTCGCGCCAGCGCACTGACCCAACAATTTGCTGGCTGAGGCGTTGCTTTAAAAGGTCTGCCTCCACAGTTGGCAGAGGTTCTACATTGGAAAGTACCGGAATCTCTGCAGGTAAAAATATAACCGGATCGAGGGCTTTCTGGAATTCTGCAGCAGCATCTGCCATCAGAGGAGAATGAAAGGCACCCGAAACATTTAGCGTCACTTTGCGCTTGGCCTTGATCCGATCGAGGACACTGTTCACAGCGTCAGGAGTGCCAGAAATGACGACCTGGGCCGGATTGTTGTCGTTGGCCAGAACAACATCAGGCGTGTGCTGCAGCAATTGATCGAGTTGAGCGCGATCGCAAGCAATCAATGCAGCCATCATACCATCGACAGCCTTGTCCATGAGTTCAGCTCGATGCTTAACCAGCCGCAGCCCACTTTCAAAATCGAAGACTCCAGCTACATAGAGCGCTACATACTCCCCAACACTATGACCCGCAACCAGATGTGGCTGCTGACCCTGTTCTTGCATTAAATCAGCCAGAACGCTCTCGACAACATAAAGACAGGGTTGCGTATAAGAAGTACGGGACAAACGATCCTCCAGATTTTGACAGACTGCTGGTACTGACCAACCCAGAATTTGTTCTGCTTGCTCGAATTTTGCTTTAGCAGAGGGCAGATCGAGCAAATCTACCCCCATGCCTGCTGACTGGGATCCTTGCCCAGGGAACACCCATGCGGTTTTTGTCATGTTTCCTTATTCAATCTCAATGGACTGGGGACCTGTGCTTTTGCCATTATTTCCCCCAGAGGTAGAAGCGCCGTAATATGGAGAACCCGATTGTTTTTCGAGCCAGCCCTTCACGGGTTCATCAGCGAGATTAAGCCGAAAGATCCCCGATGCAAGCCCACCCAGAAAAGAAATGGGATGTTGGCTGAATTCTTGCCAGATGGGCGTGAGTTCGTTCGTAAACATTTGGCAATCTCCTCATACTAGCCTCTCTGGGATCCTAGCGCGTTCTGGACATGCTAAACATAGATTTCAGCGTCTAGATTTCAGGGGTTGGATATCCTCATGTTCCTGAATTGTGCCCCGGTCAATACGCTAGTTCTCTAGAAGTAATGATTTTGGGGTGCGCAGGGAAACCCACGCACCCCAAAATCATTGCCCATTTATAGCAATTCTCAGGCTAGTGAGGTATGGAAATGTGCCCTTGCCTTCGGCAAGGGCACATTTCCATGTACTTCAGTCGCACGGGAACCGCCATATGTCTACCATCGAATGGTAATTACATCAGGTTGGTGAACATTGCCCACCCTACGGATTTTCCAGACTTTCAGCACTCAATTTTTGCCTCAGTAAATACCATTCATCCCTATAGATCGCCGTTTTATTCTCAGTTCATTATTTCCCGTCCGGCAAACGACAAGAAGATTGCCAGCACAATTCGAGCCACTGAGCTAGCTCTTGCCGGGAGGCCGTTATCTGCCGGGTCGTGCTCCAAAGCTGAATGGCAGTAGCAGGACTGCAGACCTGAACTTTCAAAGGTTGATAGGCAACACACTGGCAAGCAATGCCCAGCTCCTGCAAACGGTTGTACATTTGCCAGCGAGCCACACCCTGAATGTCAACAACTTCATCTAGTGCAGGATTTGAACGGGTTTCTTCCATATTACTTTGCTCCTTTAAAAAGAAAGACTCGCAATAATTTTTTGGGCTATTTGTGTCAATCCAACGGTTTCCCTGTAATTCATCCTCCAAGCCATATCGATTGGGGTTCTATTTATCTCTAAAAAAGATTCTCAATACTTTGCAAAAGCGCAAAAAAGCAATTTATATCTCATATGAGACAGAAATTCTCAATAACGTTCGTTGATGGCCAAATAAGCTAAAATCAGCTGATCGATGAAGCTAGAAAGTAGCTTATCCAAACAATAGATGGCAAAATCTAAAGACTTACAGCGCCATTTAGAGTGACACTTATTGAGAGTTTCTTGCAGCCTATTAAGCATCATAATTCCTCCTGTATGCCATAACAAAATGTTTCTAATTCACAACAAATTTGTCTAAATTTGTTGTGAATTTCTTGAAATTCTGTACAATAATAAAGCGCACTAAAAAATCAAATGTTGTCTACATTTTTTATCTAAGCTCCGCATCTGCTGAATGAGGAAGAAACATCATGACTACAACAAACACTCCCGTCCTGACATTTGGTCAGGTTGGCGATAATCCCATTTTGCTGGAGCGTTCTCTGACAGAACCTGTCTGTGAAGGCATGAATATTGCCCTGGCCAGCTATCAAGCCCTTTACTTGCAGTACCAGAAACACCATTTTGTGGTTGAAGGGGCTGAGTTCTACTCGCTGCATGAGTTTTTCCAGGAGAGTTGCGATGATGTACGGGGATATGTTCATACCCTGGGCGAGCGTTTAAATGGACTGGGTGGCGTGCCTGCAGCCAGCTTCAGTAAGCTGGCAGACCTCTGCTGCTTTACACCAGAAACCGATGGTGCCTATCGCTGTCGTCAGATGGTGGAACACGATTTGAGCGCTGAGCAAGCTGTTATTAGCATGTTGCGCCGCGTCACAGCTCAAGCAGAGAGTCTGGGCGATCGCGCCACTCGCTATATGTACGAGAAAATGTTGTTGGAAACGGAGGAAAGAGCCTACCATCTGGCTCATTTCCTGGCTGACGATACGTTGGTTGCGAACCTTTAATCCGGGGCTAAGACAAGCAGAAATCGTCACCTCCCGAGCACACATTTCTGAAACGAACACCCTCTCGATCGGAAGAGCTGCGATCGCAGCGTTCAACTTGCTGTCGCTCTATAAAAGTAGCGATCCAACCTCTTAAGTGGAGAAATCTCCATGCTTTGAGATTGGACCCACTATCGATAAAGGCGTAAGGATCGAAAAACATCTCTAGCAAAAGGATCCCTGCTATCAGGGATCTTTTTTATTAACTGTCTCATTCCTCAATAAAACTATAGCCTTATTGCAACTATTTTGCAACATCATTGGGATAAGTCTTCCAGGTTCTTCAGTTTGCAATGCGATACATGCTACGCACAGGCTACGCCACCGCAACCTCTAATCTAACACCAGCTCCCTGTGGCTCCAACATTTCTCTCTGAAGGCTTTGCTGGATGCTGCTGAATTCCACAATGGCGATTCGCCGAGCTGCTCTTACCCTTGAATGCCAACGGCCTGACCTGACTTCGAATGCCAACATCTGAATGCCAAAAGATGATAATGCTGCTGCACGGCAGGAAACCATTAATCATAAAAAATTTCAATTGAAGCAGCGATGTTTGCATTGCCAATCCGGCATTGGTAGGGGAAAGACAAGTCAGTGGGTCGCAATTTTGCTGGAATCCTCTAACAAACTGCGAGGCATGCTAGAAACGTTCCTGACGTATCTGATCCCAACTGCAAGCGAGCCGCTTTGGGATTATGCCCAGGATGCTGCTGCAGTGGCAAAACAAAAGGGGGCACCATTTCGAGACGTGCAAGTCGATAAAGCCTGCATTCATACCTGGTTAGCCTGGCAAGATGAACCCGGACCGCAGTTACATCAGACAGTGATGAAAAAGATTCTCAAGCTGCAGCATCCCAAGGCACAGACATTCGTGAATTGGTTTAAAGGGTTGTATTGTTTATGATTTGGACAACAGGTAGGTTCAATTTCACAAGGCAGCTGGAGCTTTCAAAGAAGACATTTGGAAAGGGCATACCCTTAAAGATTCTCCTGGGTTGATGCTGCGAATTCCTTAAACTGTTTTGAGGACATTAACGTTGGTTGAGCGCAACCCGGCTCGAAATCCAGGCAATCCAGTGCTTCTTCCGAGAGGGCTTTAAGCGGCTGGACTGGACATTTGAGATAAGCATTGCCGCTATAGAAGCGGCAGCGAGTGCAGGGAATTTGGTGCAAGCGCTGTAGTCGTGCCATGCCATCTCGAAAAGCAAAGCAAATGGAGACAAACAATAAAACCAGAACGGCCCAAATCAAGCATGGGAAAAAATATACAAGCAATATCTGTGTTGTTTGTGGACTCAATACTTGTGACATCTCACGCCCCACCACGATTAGGTTGTAGCAATCAAGATTAAAGAACGATTTTCATTTTTCATGCGGTCGATTGGGTGCAGTAGCGTAGCCTGTACGTAGCCTGCATCGCACCAGCGCTCGCCTGAAGAAAGGGCATTGCAAACAGTCGGTTCAGCCAAGCGATCCGGCAATGCCCCATGCGACGCAATCTTTAACGCAATCCTTACAGGCCAAACTCCGGTTTGAGTTGAGCCACCCATTGTTCGATACGGCTTTCGGTCAACTCTGACTGGTTATCGTCGTCAAGCGCCAGACCCACGAACTTCCCATTTTTGACTGCCTTAGATTCAGTGAAGTCATAGCCCTCCGTGGGCCACTGACCCACGGTTGTTCCCCCGAGGGAAGTGATTTTTTCCTCTAAAATGCCAATGGCATCCTGAAAATTATCGGCATAGCCCACTTGATCTCCAGGGGCAAAGTAAGCGACTTTCTTGCCACTGAAGTTGATGCTATCTAGATCGTCATCATAAAATCCTTCCCAATCCGCCTGGAGTCCGCCGATATCCCAGGTTGGACAGCCAACGATAATATATTCATAACCCGCAAAGTCATCGGCTTCCACTTCCGCCATGTCGTTCAGATCGACAACACTATCGCCCCCAAACTGCTTTTGAATCAACTCTGCTGCGGCTTGAGTATTGCCGGTTTGAGTGCCATAGAACAACCCGATTTTTGCCATTTCAACCTCACAATTCAATGGTTAATGCGGAAAAACAGATAACTTGAATCCCGATTGACTGTCAAAGCTTTATCGGTTGGGGTTCCGCCAACGCTTCAACCTAACCTTATGCTTTAAAACTCAAAACCTGCTACGACAGATCAATTCAAAGTGTCTCCTGTGGAGACGCTACGCGTTTCTGACATGCCGAAGGCTATACAAAACTCAAAACTTACCCCGAGATCAACTCCAGGAGCCAGAAGCCAGAATTTACAGCGCCAGGAGAATCGGTTAGAACAGAACAAAACACTCAAACCCAGATGTTAACTGTTCCCTTCTGCCTCCTGCCTCCTGCCTCCTGCCTTCTGCGATCGGCCTTTTCTGACTCCTGACTCCTACCTTCCAAACTGCCGAACTTCCGAATGCCAATTTCCGTTTTCTGCCCTCTGTCTGGCTCATACCGATTTGATTCAGAGAGTCAATTGATGAAATCGATGGAACGCTTGCCCGGTAAAGCTTTCTTCAATCCAAAATCACCAATCTAAAATCCAAAATGGTATCACCACCAGGGCAAATCTTTGACCGAGGAACGATCCTGCTCGCCGCGAGCTTCGCGATTCATCATCGGGCTGCCCCTACGAGCTTGAACCGCATGCCAGACATGGCCGCCTAAGCAGAGAGTCGCAAATAAGAACTGCATATTGGCCATTGCCAGACGGTTAGAACCGTAAAATACGTCTGGGAAAACGGTCGTATTGACGGAAACGAAGTAAGCCGAAATGAAGCCCATCAAGGCCAGGGCACCCAGGCTGTAAGACAAAATGGCCTCTCCTTCAATTTCGATCAGCTTCGTCACCCAGGGGAACGGCTTGGACACGATATGCCAGACTCCCCCAGCAATGCAAAGGTAGCCGATCAAAATGTGGCCGCCAATGACGTCTTCCAGATTGTTCACTGCAGCCATTCCCTGACCGTTCCAAACACCATCCACCAGACCAAAGATATAGCCAAACAAGGTTCCGGCGCTGAGCGTGGGATCGGTCACTAGCCGCACCTCGCCGAGGGCAGCATCGTAAATTCCGCCCCAAAACATCGCCTTGGCGGCCAGTAACAAGGCTCCGGCTCCGAGAAAAAGCAAGTGATGTCCCAAAATAACGCTGAGTTGCTTGGGATCGGCCCATTCATAATGGAAAAGACGCGCTCGCTTGCCGCCACTTTGTAACGTTTTAGGGCCAATCAGGGCGTGGAAAATACCACCTGCGGCTAACACTGCCGAGGCAACCAGATGTAACATGCCAATGACAAAATAGGGATAGGTATCGACAATTTCTCCCCCAGGGCCAACACCCCAGCCCAGCATCGCTAGATGGGGGAGCAGCATAAAGCCCTGATCGTAAAGCGCCCGATCGGGAACAAAACGCCCCACTTCCGAGATTGTCGTTGCCCCGGCCCAAAACATAATCAGAGCCGCGTGGACGATATGGGCACCGAGTAATTGACCGGACAGATTGAGCAGACGGGCGTTGCCCTGAACCCAATCTGGAGTGGTCGTTGCTGGAGTTGCGTTCGTTGTTGCTACCACAACTGAATACCTCTCGATTGATATGAAAATCTGAAACAAGCAGAGGGGCTGCTCAGAGTGAGATTGGTTCCTGAGTTGAGAATGATGGTTGTGGGGAATGTGCGATCGCATCCCTCACAAGCAGCACCTCTCAACGCAGCTAAAATTGATTTCAGCTAATGAGAATAAATTTCAATAACTAATGATAGTATATTGCAATAACTTTAGATCGAAATTGCTAAAAAATAGGAGATTATATTTCAAACTCCTTATTTATAAGGAGTTTTGGAAAATATCTCGCTTCTCTACTAGATTGTTGCTGACTTTTTATCTCATTAGCATGCAGGAGCCAAGGCTCCTGCAAATATCAACTTGTGCTCTCCAATCCAAGTCAGAGCAGAAATTAGCAACAGAACTGCACCAAAACTCCACTCACTCATTATTTCAGGAGGAAATGAAGGCAATGACAGCCGCCGCTCAACCCATAGAAACGATTCCCTGGCGAGCCGGAAACGCCCGACTCGAAAACTTGTCCGGGAAACTCCTGGGTGCCCATGTCGCCCACGCAGGTCTGATCGTGTTCTGGGCAGGAGCCATCACACTCTTTGAACTGTCCATCTTCGATCCCGCTCAACCCATGTACGAGCAAGGGTTAATCGTGCTGCCCAACCTGGCTCGCTTAGGCATTGGCACAGGTGGGGGCGGCCAGATCGTCAATACCTATCCCTACTTTGTTATCGGTGCCTTACACCTGATCAGCTCCGCATTTTTGGGGTTTGGAGGTCTCTTTCATGCTCTCAAAGGCCCAGAGACGTTGGCAGAAAAATCCTTCTTTGGCTATCGCTGGAACGACAGCAACAAGATGACCACTATCCTGGGCATTCACCTGCTGCTCCTGGGCATGGGTGCGTTGCTGATTGTCGCCAAAGCGATGTTTTTTGGCGGACTTTACGATCCTGCAATCGGTCAAGTCCGCTCCGTTGAACCCAACTTCAACTTTGTGACTCCCATTGCCTATTTTCTGGGCGCGAAAGGTAGCTTCTGGTTAGCCAGCGTCGATCGTCTAGAAGACGTTGTAGGCGGTCATTTTTATATTGCTATCCTCTGCAGTATTGGCGGCATCTGGCATATTTCCACCTCGCCCTTCGGCTGGGTTAAACGCCTGTTTGTCTGGTCAGGAGAAGCCTACCTGTCTTATAGCATCGGTGCCTTGAGTCTGATGGCATTTGTGGCCACTCTGTTTGTCTCCGTCAACACTCTGGTCTTCCCCCCGGAATTTTTCGGCCCAGCCCTGACCCTGGGATTCGATCGATTTCCCTCCTTCGCCAGCCCCGATGGAACGCTGACCTCGCGCGTTTGGTTAGCCAATGCCCATTTCTGGCTCGGTTTTTTCTTCCTGCAAGGCCACCTGTTTCATGCATTGCGGGCTGCAGGCTATGAATTTAGCCAGGGGAAAGTTAAGGAATTGACTCGTGGAAAGGTGAACTGACATGACGTTCGATACAACATTTATTGGCTTGAAATCTTCTTTCCGTCCTTTAGGATGGACCATTGCCCCCTCCGAGGTTAGTACCGGAGCCGACTCCGCTTCCTGGTGGTCAGGCAATGCCCGCTTTGCCAACCTTTCAGGACGACTGCTGGGGGCCCACATCGCCCATGCTGGCTTGATTGTGCTCTGGGCTGGCGCAATGACGCTGTTCGAACTCGCTCGCCTCGACTCCACTCTCCCTATGGCCGACCAGGGCTTGATTCTGCTGCCCCATCTGGCTACTCTGGGCATTGGTGTTGGTGCTGGCGGACACATTGTTGATACCGCTCCTTACTTTGCCATTGGCATGGTTCATCTCGTGGCCTCTGCTGTGTTGGGAGCAGGGGGGATTTATCATGCCGCACTTGGCCCCGAAACTCTCAGCGAGCAGTCCTTTGGCTATCGTTGGGAGGATGGCAAAAAAATGACGTCGATTCTCGGCATCCATCTGATTCTTCTGGGCATTGGGGCGTCGTTACTCGTTGCCAAAGCGATGGCGTTGGGCGGACTGTACGACCCAGTTGCCGGACAGGTGCGACTGATTTCGCAACCGACCCTGAATCCCCAGACTATCTTCGGCTATCTCTTTGGCTTTGGTCCTGAGGGGTGGACGCTCCAGGGAATGGCCAGCGTTAACAATCTAGAAGATGTCGTCGGCGGTCATGTGTGGATTGGGATCCTGTGCATTTTGGGCGGCATCTGGCATATCTTGAGCAAACCGACTGCCTGGGCGAAGAAGCAGCTGATCTGGTCGGGGGAAGCCTATTTGTCTTACAGTCAGGCAGCCCTCGCTTACATGGGATTATTGGCGGCTTACTTCGTCACCGTCAACGATACCGTCTATCCTGAAGCGTTCTATGGGCCGGTGGGCGTGACCGCGACCGCTGCAGGGATTACGCCCAGGACCTGGTTGGGATTATTCCATGTCATTTTTGCGGGATTGCTGTTGGCGGGCCACTTCTGGCATGCATTGCGAGCTAGAGCGAAAGCGGCTGGTTTCGAGTTTGGCCGGATGAAATTTAGACCCGGTGCGATCTTTGGTGATGTTTACTTCAAGGAAGATCCTCAATTTGGCGGCATCGTTCAGCCTGCTCAGGGCGATTTGCAACAGGGCAATTTAGCCACCCCGCTAAACAACAGTGACGTTTCGCTCACTTGGTTGAAGGGTTTACCGTTCTATCGCGAAGGTCTAGCGCCCTTTCGCAGGGGCCTGGAGATTGGCATGGCCCATGGCTATTTCCTGTTGGGTCCCTTCCTCAAACTAGGGCCGCTGCGGAATTCTGAGTGGGCCGCTCAGGCCGGTCTGACTGCAACTTGCGGACTGATTGCGATTCTTACCCTTGGCCTTTCTCTCTATGGAGTCGCAGTTTTCAAGCCAGAGAGAAAGGTGATTGGCGAATTGCCAAAAAATCTCCAAACCCTGAAGCAATGGGGCAGATTTAGAAACGGCTTCCTGGTTGGTGGCATCGGCGGCGCAGTTTTTGCCAGCTTTATCTTGTTCGAGATTGCTAGAGCTGGTTTGAGTTAAACGCAGTAGGTCTGTGGCGCTGCTTTCGCCACAGGCTTTTCTTATCACGATTGACGTGCAGAAACTGGTGCTGGTGCCGGTGATGAAATGCTCAATAACAATTACGGAGAAATTTAAGATGACGCTGGCTTTATTGACTTACCCTTTATCCAGCCAGAACCAGCGGGTTGTTGGCTATGAAATTCCTGGAGACGAGCAGCCGAGAATCTATACGACTGACAATTTACTCTCATCGGCAGAAATGGATGAGCTGATTTGGGCGGCCTATCGTCAGGTCTTTAACGAGCAGCAGATACTGGCGAGCACGCGTCAAATTTTTCTGGAGTCTCAGCTGAAGTTTGGTCAGATTTCGGTGCGGGACTTTATGCGCGGGTTGTTGAATTCTGAAAGCTTCCGGCGGCTCAACTACGAGACCAATAACAACTATCGCTTTGTGGAAATGTGCATTCAGCGCCTGCTCGGTCGAGAGGTTTATAACCAGCGCGAAACACTGGCCTGGTCGATTGTTCTGGCCACTCAAGGGTTGCAGGGATTTATTGGTGCGGTGCTCGACAGCGATGAATATCTAAGCCAGTTTGGGGATAATACGGTTCCCTATCAACGGCGTCGAATCTTACCACAACGATCCCAGGGTGCGTTGCCGTTCGCTCGTATGGCGCGTTATGGTAACGCCTATCGACAGCAAATGGTTCAGACTGATGATGGGGATGATTTTTCGGGAGTGTATCGTTCTGCAGTGGCCTGGGCGATCGCGGGTGGTGCTTTGGCGTTGCTGACGATTCTCTCCTTTCTGGTTACTGCAGGAATGGGGTAGTACAGCAAAAGGTAGGAGGCAGAGGGCAGGAGGCAGAGGATTAAGATTTATACATTTAGTTTTGAGCCTTTTGTTATGTCCTACTATCTATTCTTCTCGTAGTGCTATAATCTCCGATCGCCAGCGATGACAATTTTTCCCAATGGGTCTCGATTGCTTTCTTCGATCCAATCTATCCAAGGTCGGCTCTGGCTTCTGGAGCATTTGGAAGTTTGTGCAGCCAGGGATGGCGATCTGTTTTCGCTACGAGGTTGGAGATCTCCAACTGTGACGATTGCGAGCCGTCCAGACACAGTGCAGGCTATTGCGATCGCAGAGTCCAATCAATTAGAACGAGTCACCGACGACAAACTCCAATTCCCTGGAATGGTAAATCCCGTTCCAGGCTGGATTCAGGGCCACAGCCCTCTGTCTCAGCAGCGCTTCGATGCTGTTTTCCAGGACCAACACCTGCGAACTTATGGTCATCTAATTCGCGAAATGACCCTGGCAATGATGAATGATTGGCCGCTTGGCACAGTTCAATCGGTTCACTTGAAAACCAGCATGCTTTCCCGACAACTCATCCTGCGCGTCGTTTTTGGCATTGAGGACGAGCAACGATTTCAGCGACTCGCCCCGGATATAACTTTACTGTTACAACGCTTTGACTCGCTTCGGAGGGCCAGGGGATTACTGTCGCCATTGTGCCGCTATCCTCTTTGTGGCTGGCATCTTCTCGACTGGACTCCTTGGAAACGCTTTCTCCGTCTGCGACAGCGACTCGATCCGTTGCTGGAGGCAGAAATCCAGAACTGTGGTCAACCCTCGATTGAGTCTCGAAACGATCTCCTGCAGTTTTTTTTAGCCGCTGAGTATCAAGCGAGAGAAGCAATATCAGACCCTGAATCGGATACCGAGTTGCGAAATTCAGTGCTGGGTTTTCTGTTTATGTGTCATGAAACGATCGCGTCTGCTTTAGTGTGGGCGCTTTATTGGATTGACAGCTCGCCGGGAGTATGCGATCGCATGGTGCAAGAAATTGATGCTCTGGGACCGGAACCGGATGCGATCGCAGTTTCTCAATTGCCCTATCTCACAGCTGTTTGTTTGGAAACGTTGCGACTGCGTCCAATTTTCCCGTTCCGATTAGCGTGTAAGGTCAAACAGGCATTTAAGCTCATGGATGCTTCTCTTGAGCAAGGAACAATTTTGATGCCCTGTGGCTATCTTGTCCACCGCTGCCCAGAAGTCTATCCCGAGCCAGGTCGCTTTGAACCCGAACGCTTTCTGGGGAAACAGTTTTCCGATAATGAGTACTTTCCATTTGGAGAATGGTCTAATACTTGTCCCGGTGCGTTTTTTGCTCAATTCGAGCTGAAACTTGCCCTGGCAACCCTACTCTCGCATTTTCAATTGACGATCGACGAGCGTCATGCGGCTGGATTGGTACGCCGCAATTTGGTGACAACAAATGCTCAAGGCTTAAAGATGACGATTCGGAGACGGCTTGGGCAAGCTTGGAAACGACAACATCTTCCTGAACAATATTCAGGAATGAGAATTTAATCGTTATAGCAGCGATCAATTCCTGGCTGTCTGCAACAGCTTGAGCTTTGCCCCATCCAGAGCTATCCGGCTAGCGGGAAAGTAGCCTACCCGTTCTATCTCTTCGTTGACGTGGGTCAGGTAGAAATTGATAAAGGCACCAACCTGTGGTTTCTCACGGATGGTGGTTGAATCGGAGTAGATAAAGAGCGGACGAGCAAGGGGATATTTGCCATTCTCAACCGTTGTCGTATTGGGAGCAATTCCTTCAACGGCAAGAACATTGAGCGTTTCTACATTTTGTTGATAGTAGGCGTAGCCAAAGAACCCAATCGCGTAGGGATCGGCAGCAATCGCTTGAACTAGAGTGTCATCATCGGCGCTAAATTCGGTGTTGGGAGCATCCAGCATTGTCTGGATGTCGCCGTCGAAAACAGCTTCAACAAAAAAATCGAAGGTCCCGGAGTCGGTGTCGGGAACGAATCGCTGGATCGGTTCTTCTGGCCAGTCAGGATTGACATCAGACCAGTTTTCAGCCGTAAAAATGGCAGCGAGTTCTTTCAGCCTGGCGTCTTTGAGGAACTTGTTTTTGGGGTTGACCGCGACGGCCAGGGCATCGGTGCCGACGCGGAATTCAATCGGGGTGCGATCGCGATCGCGACAGGCTTGCCTCTCCTTCTCCTTGATCTGACGACTGGCATTGGAAATATCAGTCGCTCCGTCCTGACAAAACAGTTTGAATCCTCCGCCCGTGCCTACACTATCCACCTTAACAATACCTGCATATCCCTCATCAATAAAGCGTTCGTAGAGAGCTAGCGTCAAGGGGAAAACAGTTGAGCTGCCTGCGACGGCAATATCGCCCTCGACTTCAAGCGGGTTCACTACCGGGAGCGCGATGCCAGTTTCAGTTGGTGTTTGGGTCGGCGTGGCGGTCGCTTCATTTTTGGGAATTGTTGACTCTGGGTCTGGAGATTCAGTGGCTTCAACCGCAGGCGTTTCCACCGCAGATGGATCGGACTGGTTGTTACAGGCATAACACAAAAGGCTTAATAGTATGGCAATGCACCAACTCCATCGATACATTGGACTTTCCTCATTTGCTTGAGATGGTTTTCTGATGAAAGGCAGAGGGCAGAGGGCAGAAGCTCATGGCTCATGGCTTAGGGAAGTGGCGCTGCGATCGCGTCATTGGCAGAACTGCCATTCTCAGAGGGCTGACTGGCCAGAGCCGCATCCACTCCTCTCGCAAGGCGTACCATACGTCTGCGTTCTTCAATGAATTGATTCATTTCCAGGGCAAATTTCGGGCTGGACTCAATCAGCTTCCCCACTAAATCGGGAGCCAGCACAATCGCCTTCAGATCCTCGATCGCAGTTCCAGAAACAGGACTTGGTTCCCCAGGTAAAAGCGCCATTTCTCCAAAACAATCCCCCCGCCGCAAATAACTCACCGTTTGCTTACGGTCGTACATATCCATGACAAAGAGCTGCAGGCTGCCCTCCAGAATGATATAAAAGCCTTCATCCGGCTCTCCCATACGGACGATGCGATCGTCTATCCCGTAGTCAGATACGATCGCTTCCTGGGCAAGGCTATCCAGGGTAGTGCGTTCCAGCGAACTGAAATAGGGGAGCGATCGCAAAAATGCTTCAATCTCCTTTGGAGACATATCTGATTGATAAACGCTACCCTCAATTCTGTAGATCTGATGCGTCGGGATCGGAATCGTTAGCTTATTGCGTCTTGCCGCATAATAGATGCGGGCTTTGATCGCATCTGTGACGTCATAGCTATCAGCAAAGTTTTTCAGCGCATATCCCACATAATACTTAATGTAAAAATCCTCGTAAGACTCTACAAAAATCAATGGCGTTGGATCCGCTAAAACCTCTTCAGTGGCAAGGGCAGACTCTAGCAAAATGCGTTTTACCAGATTAGGCGGATCTTGATAAGAGAAGCCAACAAAAAAGTCCCGCCATGTCCAGGGATGCAGCATCGTATAGTTATAGATCGAGTCCTGAGCCAGGACCCCATTGGGCACAGAAACCAAATGTCCGGTAATTGTGCGCAACCGCACAGCGATCCAATCCTGGGCAATCACCTCAGCCTCAATATCGCCAAACTGGATCCAGTCGCCCACCTTAAACGGATTGCTAAACAGCAGCAGAAAGCCGGAGACCAGGTTGCTCAGCGTATCCTGCAATGCCAGAGCAATGACTAGCGACCCTACCCCTAGAGCCGTTGCCACATCCCCCAAATTGACACTCCAGATTCCTCCAAGAACATAGCAAAGAATACCTAACGCAACCAGGGAACGGGCTACCTGAAAGCCCAGATTAGGAACCTGAATTTGCCAGGAGCGTGCTTTAGTGCCCGAGACCAGGACTGCTTTCAAGAGCGAAAATACCGTATAAATAGCAACAATCCAATAGACAGTCTCGACCACCTTCAAGGGCAGTTGAACTCTCGTAAAACCGAGAATTGCCCACATCAACAAAAACAGTGACAGGGCAGGTAAGAGATATTGGCGGATTCTGCGTAAAAACGGCGCTAAGGGGTTACGTTGCCGTTCCAAGCGGTTGATCGCTTCTCCCAACACAATGGTCAGTATCGGAACGCCAAAAATTAAAACCAATCCCCAGATCAGGAACGATCGCTCCATCAGAAACCTCCAGAATTTTGTTAATGGTTCATTGTTAATGGTTCATGGTTCATGGTTCATTGTTGAGGATCAATGGCTGAGGGTTGAGGGTCAATGGCTGATTGGCTGGTTGTTGTTTGTTGACAGTGAGTTTAAGTCGACTGCAAGAAGAATGAGATCCCTCAATCTCAAACCAGATAATAAACAACAAACAATGAACAACGAGCAATGAACAACGAGCAACGAACAATGAACTTTAAACTGCTTGTTTGAGGATCCAGGTTTTCAGACTTCCTTTGTCTTCAAAGGGGAGGTCTTGCCCTGGCTCAAAAACGTACAATTCCTGCAGACGCTCGTAAACGTCTTGCGCTACCAGAATAGTATTAGGGTGTGCCCGATCGTTAAGATGATTGGCAATATCCACCGTGCTGCCCCAAAGGTCATACCTGAACTTCTCGCCGCCGACAATGGCTGCCATCACTGCTCCGGCTTGAATGCCAATGGAAAGGGTCAAACCTGTCTGGTGTTTGTTGTTAAAGCGTTGCAGGCTGCTAGACATTTCTAGAGCAAAGTCTACGACGCGCTTGGTATGATCTAACCGCTGTTTGGTCAAGCCGCAGGCAGCGATGTAACGTTCGCCAATGGTTTTGTGTTTTTCTACGTCGTATTTTTCTGCGGCTTCGTCAAAGGCATTGATCAGTTCGTCGAGCAAATCGGCAGCTTCGGAGACCTGTTTGTCTTGAGAGAGTCCCGAGAAACCTCTCACTCTGGCAAATAGGACAGTTGCTTGCTGGATGTTGTCTGCAATCTGCGTTTCTCCTTTTTTCCGTCGCTCTGCAACGGCACTGGGTAGAATGTTCAACAATAGGGCATCGTTCTCGCGGCTTTTGGCTGCGATCGCATCCCGCTGTTGGCGCAAGTTTTGCACCATCGTATTAAATGTTTGGGCCAGCTGACCTAATTCATCATCTGCGTCCAGATTGACTTCCGTATCCAGTTGTCCTTCGCCCACTTTGCGCGCCCCCGAAGACAGGGCATCAATTGGCTTGACAAATTGATTGGCGACAAAGTTGGCAATCCAGGTAACCGCTAAAATCAGAATTACGGTCAAGACAAAAATACTGGTTTGCAGATTGATCATTGGCGCATAGGCTTCATCCAGATCCATTTCTGCCAGAATGCCCCATTTCAGCCCCTCAATATTCAGGGGTGCATAGGCGCTAAGAACGGTGACGCCACGATAGTCTTTCACAATCTGGGTGCCCTCCTGCCCCTCAAGTGCCGCCCGAGCTGCGTCTGTATTCACCTCCTGAAACATAATCGTGGTATTAAAATTTTTAATCAGTTGAATGATTTCGTTGGAGGTACCGCGATCGCGCAATTGGGACTCATACTTTTGCGGCGTTTCAATCAGGAACCGGGAAACCGAGCGCATATTCAAATCCGCCCCGACCAGATAGGTTTCCCCGGTCCGACCCAAACCCGTATTGTGCCAGCCTCCCCCTCCCGTCATCACCTGATTAATTTTATCCACAGGCAGTTGAATCGCCAGAATACCGACAATATGAGGGCCATTGTAAATGGGGCCAGCAATAAACGCCGCCGGGGCCGCATAGGAGGGACGATAGCCCTCAAAATCTGCGATCTGGATCGCGCCCCGATCGGGATTGTCCTGAACCGCTCTGACGACCTTGGCCAGGTTACTGCGATTATACGGGCCAGTACTCAGACTGGTAGCAAAATCCGTTTCCTTATAGACTGAATAGACAATCTCTCCCGTTTTGTGGTTAATCAAAAACAAATCGTAGTAGCCGAATTTATCAACAATTTCCCTGAACACCTCGTGGTATCTACGATGGAATCGGCTATAGTCGCTGCCATCCTCCGCATCCACCAGTTTGTCCTTTTCGCCCACTGGATTAGAGTTTTGCACAATATAGCGGTACTGCAAATATCTCGCCGCCTGACTCTCAGGGCGGTAAGCCGAAAAGACAGGCTCGCCTGGGATATTGTTGTATAACTTTGGGAAAAATTCTTTACTATAATGGGCTTCAAGCGCAATATCCCACTCAGGAGAGATGTATTCCTGGTTGAGTTTTTTGTAAGCCTTATTGAATTCCACCATCGCTGCGATCGCCATGTGGTCAGCGCACATCACCTGAACTTGATGGCGCAGGTTTTCGAAGAACAACTCGAACTGATGAGCTTTGGAGGCGCGGATACTAGTGAGTTGGTTGAAGATCGCAGATTTGATTGTTGCTCGTCCCCGGATCAGACTGATATAGCCGACCACCAGGATGGAGCCTAAGCTGACGCCAAGCAGCATCACCATTAACTTGGATTTAATGCTCAATTTGAGCGCGAGGCGATCGAAGGATTTGAGATTCAGGCGTTTGAATCGTTGCATGGGACCCTGGTTCTGATTGACGGTTGCTGGTAGCGAGCGGTTCTGGGCGAACCATTTCAAGTAGTATAGGCTTGCGCGGGCACGTCGGAGACGTCAGAGCAATACAAAAATGGCTGCTCTATGTGTAGTTTTCGGGCAGTTTTCGGGTAGGAAAAGGGTTTTCTTTCAAAGATTCTCCCAAAGATATAGATCCCTCTGCCCTCTGCCTCCTGCCCTCTGCCTTTTCCGCTTTCTGCCCTCTGCCTCCTGCCTTCTGGATAACAAGTCAAAACTCTCCTAAGTATGTTGTGACGCGAACCTGAAATTCGGAGATTGTTTTCCAGTCTTTGCGATCGCGCACCAGCGTCTCCCCTGAGACCATCGTCACTTCAAAATAAACACCATCCTCATCCTCGTACTTACCATGCCCCGACAAAAAATCTCCGCCACTGCTAACCCGAATCGGCTCCCAACCACAACAGAGGAATTTGAGCGGTGCCATGTCAAACTGATGTTGCAGAAACGTTTCAACCGCCGCCGCATCAGTCCCCTTCGCAACATAGGAGGCGACGAAACGGTCAACCTGGGAATTTTCCACTCTTTCGCACTGCGTAAACTGCAATGCAGCGGGTTTTGCGTCCCACCTGGCCAGGAAATCGTCACAGGTCGGTGTTACCGTCTGAGCGACGGGTTGGCATGCTGCAGCACCCAGCATCACCGGGAACAGCATAAGACCAATGCGCCAATTGGGTAAGGTCAGCATCTCTTTGGCAGACAACATAGAAGACAACAGGCTGGAATGAATCGTCAGGAAACAGCATCGTATATTTTGTTATCGATTGCTACAGGGTGATGCTGCAGCATTTCTTATTATCGCTCGCATTCATACGGAATTGGCGGCATAATATTAAGGAGCAAATTTGGGCGCTATTCTAGCGCGTTCTCAGTTTTTTGCGCTGTAGGAATGAAGTCATGGAGCGAAGCGGATGGATCCTTTGATACTGGCTACGACTGCGATCGCAACCACCCTTGCCACCAAATTTGGCGAGAAAACGGGCGAACAGCTGAGCGAAACCGTCTTTGAAAAAACCGGGCAATTCCTGGCGAACCTGAAGCGAAAAGCACCCAAAACCGCATCTGCGCTTGAAAAAACACCCCAGGAACCGCTGGACTACGGTCAGGCCATTCTGGAAGTGCATGAAGTCGCCCAAACCGATCCAGACCTGGCAACTGCACTGAAAACCCTCGCTGCAGCCGCACAACAGGATCCCAATCCCACTCTGCAGCAGCTCCTGCAAGACCTCAACACCAGTTTGAAAAATCAACCGCCAACCGTAGAGAATATCGGCAAGCTAGCGGAGAAAATTGGCCTCGTGGTTCAGGGTGGCTCCGTCTCCATTCAAACCTTGAATGTGGATTAGGGATTAGGGACATGGATTAGGAACTGGAAAAGATTGCAGCAAAGCGGTCTAGTAGGAGAAAGTGCGGGTGTCTGGAAACACCGAAAAAGTTGCCGACAAAATGGGCATTCACGCCCCCAACAGCCAGATCGCGATCGAGAATCTCGTGGTTGGCTCCGCTTCTGATTCTGGTCGGGAACAACAGGATACCGCAACCAGAGTCGATTGGCAGGACGTTTGCCGCGCCATGCTGGAAGACCGCAGACAACTAACCAGCAATCGCTTGCTGTCCTTCGAATTGCAACGGGATCTGCTCGCAGACAACCTGTTTGTCGATCTGGCCCTGATTCAGCAAAAAAAGGCCGACAAGCGAGGCAACGATGTTCTCCCCGAACAGGGATCGCAGCTCTACGAACCCGCTGGATATGCAGAAGCCGAACGGTTTGAATTCAGTCGCTTTCTGGTCGATGTCCTCAGCGCCCCAAAAAACGAAAAACTCACCCTCATCGGCGAACCCGGTTCAGGCAAAACAACGCTGCTGCAAAAAATTGCCTTCTGGCTGCTGGACAACTCTGAAGATCTAGCGATCTGGGTCTCGTTGGCCGAACTGCGAACCAAATCTCTGCGAGACTACCTGACCGAAGACTGGCTCAAAGAAGCGATGATGTACGCCGACGCCAGCATTCGGTCAGACTGGGAGCAACAATTCAGTCAGCGGCGGGTGTGGTTGCTACTGGACGGCCTGGACGAAATGACTGCCGAAACGCGGGATGCTCTGAATTTGCGGGGATGGGTCACCCAGGCGCGTGTAATTATCACCTGTCGCTTGAATGTCTGGCAGGCCAACCCGCACATCCTCCAGGGCTTTCAGACCTACCGCATGTTGGAGTTTCAACTGCTTCAGATGGAGGAGTTCATCCAGAAGTGGTTTCGCCAAGACGACGCCACTGCTCGGAAGCTACAACAGGCCCTGCGGCAACCGGGTAAAGAACGCATCCGCGATTTAGTCAGAAATCCGCTACGACTCACCCTGTTGTGCGCCACCTGGCACTTACGCCAGGGCTTACCCAACAGCCGCGCCGAACTCTACCGCCAATTTGTCGATGACTTCTACGACTGGAAGCGCGATCGCTTTCCCACCACGACCCAGCAACAACAGCAGCTGAACTACAAACTGGGCGAACTGGCCAGAACCGCCATCGACACTGAACTGACCCGCTTTCGTCTGCGTCATCGTTTCGTTCGCGACATCTTAGGAGAAGCCGACGACACGAGATCCCTGCTGCATCTAGCCCTGAAATTAGGTTGGATCAACACCGTCGGCGTCGATCCGGCCAATCCCCGACAGCCCGTCTACGCCTTCTTTCACGCCACCTTCCAGGAATACTTTGCCGCCCGCACCATTGACCATTGGCACTTCTTCTTGCCCGCTGAACATGAAGATTGCCCCGTCCCCGATCCAGAGCATTCTGACCAGACTAAACCCTATCGTCTTTTTGAACCTCAATGGAAAGAAGTGATGTTGCTCTGGTTAGGTCGGGAAGACATTGAGCGAGAAACAAAAGTAGACTTGATCCAAAGACTGCAAAACTTTGAAGATGGGTGCCGAAATTATTATGCTTACCGAGCCTTTTTCCTCGCAGCGCTGGGAATAGCAGAATTGCAGGACTACGAACAAGCCCCAGAGATCGTTCAGGATGTCGTTCGTTATGGTTTTGGCGAACTGGATTCTGAACGCGAACGCTGGGTTACGTTTTTCGATCCAATTGAAAGAGACGCCAGGATTGCTTTACTGGGAACAATACAAACATTAGCGATTGATGCATTACTCAATTTACTAAGCGAAGTTAAATCTGGAGAGATTCAACATCAGATTGCCGACCTCTTGGGAAAAATTGACGTTGGCCATCCAAAAGCAATTGCCACTTTAACCGATCTGCTGGATACGGTTGAAGAGGAGTGGTTGCTGCTGCAAGTTGCGGATAGTTTGATTCAAATGAGTGCTGCAAATAAAAAAGCAGAGAAAACGTTGATCGATGTATCCAGAAATAGCGAGTATGAATGGTTAAAACGGGATGCAGCGAGAAGTTTGATGCAAATCGATCCAGTTCATCCTGCGGCGATTGATGCCTTAATTCAGCTTATTTCCCATTCCCAGGATGAGGTACTGTTATGGAACCTGGATCTGGAAGAAATTGGCACTAAAAGCTTTAGATTGCTGAGAAGATTACTCAAGAATAGCTATGCTGGTATAACTGCAGAAATCCGTTTCTGCTCTGCTGGATATCTTTTCAATATTTTTGCTCATGATTCTGAGGTTCTCAATACTTTTTTCGAGGTTTTAAAAATCAGAAGGTCGATCTTGAACTTCCTTGACTTGCAAGATAAAACTCCCAAAAAAGGAATCGAGTGCATTAAGTATATTGCTAATTCAGTAGATGTTATTTGGGTTAGCAGCAATCTGAAAGTCCGTCGAGATACGATTTGGAATCTAGTGAAGTTTTTCATTGATAACCCAGAAATCGCTAAATTGCTTGTCGAATCTGCTTCTAAAGGTAGAGGGGCAGAAGATCGAAAAAAGACTGTAGCTGCTCTTTCTAAAGTTCTAGATATTGATATTGCTCTTGTTGTTCCCATTTTGTTGGAACTGATTAGCACGCTTAAAAGCGAAGAAATCCAAGCACACCTTGCACGCGAAACGGCAGGTGCTGGCTTTGAAGATGAAAGGATGGCCGCAGCGCTAGTTGCCTTGCTGAACAAAACTGACAAGGATCGCGAGCATATCAGACGCTGGCTGGCTAGAGGGTTAATGAAAATCGAACCCAAAAATCCAGTCATGCTCTCTACCTTTCTAGATTTATTGAAGAATAGCGAGCGCTGGGATACTTGCCGCTGGGTTGCTGCAAGTCTGGGAGAACTCTGCAATGAAAATCAGGCAGTTGTTCAGGTCTTACTTGACTTAATGACAACCACGGAGGAACACAGAATTAGCAGCAATGTGAGGCGTGGATTACGAAAGATTGTTCAACCAGATGCGCTCAAGATAGTCGTTGAGCGGTTGAAGGACTTTTTAAATCAGGACACTCGCGAAGAGAATTTTCTGCTGTATCAAAATGCTTATGAAGTGCTGTGGCATTGTGCAGCGCGGTTGCCCTATGGGGAATTTTATCGCATCTGGCACGGTCAGGCGGCGGGTGCTGGTGCGGCGGCTAAGGAGACTGGGGAGTGAATCCCTTCGCAATGAGCTGATAGCCCCAGGGTCGGCACAAGACCGACCCCTACGGGGCACCGCAAACCGCGCTTGCAGGAATGAAATTGTCGTAGGGGCACCCCTTGTGGGTGCCCTGCTGCTATTGGGTCGATGCGAGGTTCCAACCCTCTGGACAGGAGATGGACTGGCAGGTGAACCGGATTCGCGCTGAACCGATAGACCCAGGTTCGGCACAAGACCGACCCCTGCCAGCAACCGTAACCCGTCGCGATCGCTCAAGTTTCTACCAAATTTGGCTGGCTACGACTTACTTCATTCCTGCTGTTAATGTATTCGAGACGTTGAATCGCTTCCTGGACATACTCACTTAAGTCTTCTAGAAGCAACCCTTTCACTTTTCCTTGATTGTATGTGGTAGCTTGTATAAGTAGAGAAGCTAATTCTCTAAGAAAAGGGATTTCCTCAGCTAGTCTGGGTATACCCTTTTTATATCGCTGCTCAAGAGCATAACCTATATCCTTTATTTGAGCATTCTTCAATGTTAAAATCGTATTTAGAAAATCCTCTGGATTAATATATTCAAACACAGGGTTCTCAAAATAGAAATGTTCTGATGAATGTAGCGTAGGAGCAATTTTATGTGAGAATTCATCAACATTTTCTTTTAAAATTTCAAGTAAATAACTACCTTTTTCGGGTAACCTTTTCTTGATAGATTCATTTATTTTTTTATCGAGGAAAGATTGTATTTCTTTAAATTCATGGATTAACTGATGTCCATCATTTTGTCTAGGCTGATATCCCAAATCTTTCCAGCTATTCCCTCTCCAATTTTCTCTACCTGTCCCTTCATAATAATAGTCGCTTAATTCGATCGTCTGAATATAGGCTTTGCTTTCCTCAACAATTTCAGAAAAGTTTTTTGGATAGAAACCATGTTTAGAAAATAGCAATAGAAGGCCGCTGATCTGCAGAATCTCGCCAGGAACTTCAAAAGCATGCGTGTTCCATTGTTCAAGTGTCTGGTTGAGTAAAGCTTCGAATTCCTCATCTTCCAGATCTGTATAATGCCAGAGTTTCACCCAGATTGGCTTGTTTTCATCCTTATAATATTTGCTTTTTTCAAGAATTTCTGTAATCCGACTCTTAGGTAAAAATCCTGTTTCAAAAAACTCACACCAGATATCCAGATCGAAAATTCTGTCTATCCAATCATATTTATACAAAAAACTTCCTAGATTTTTCTCTCCTATTTGTTCGGCCTGCTCTGTCTGTTCTGCATTTTGTATATTTGAAGGTAGATAATACTGCCTATTTAATTCAGTAAATAATTTCTTAGTTTTATGTTGGGTTATTTTTCCTATATCAGAAGATGAGATTTTTCCAGCTTTGATTTCAATTAAAAATGCCAAGAAAATTCGTAGAAGATCTTGCATTAATTTTGGGTTTTGTTGAAATTTTGGTTCCATATTTGAATAGAATCTTTCGAAATCCCACAGTGATTGTTGCAAATGCCTCAAGTTTCGATAGCCTGCAAACTGGAAAATTTCAAGAATTTTATCTGTTTGTTTGTTCAGGAAGTCTTTAAGATCGGGAGTTCTAATTTCTGCTAAAAAAGACTCCAGCGCAGAATCAAAATCAAAATTGACTTGAAAACTTTTGCCAATCAGTTTTTCTTTAATTCGGCTATACTTCCCAGGAGTATTTTTACTCCGATCTACAGCTTGATCGATTTCCGTTTCGTTGGCCAGGATAATTACTTTCATCTCCTGGTTTTCCACAAAGTCGTTGATATAGCCCAAAACAGCCTCAATTGGCAGGTGACACCGTTCCAAATCGTCAAAGATGAGGATGCGATCGTTCGTGTTTTTCAAATAATCCGGCAAATCGATCTCTGGAATTTGGGAGCTAACACTACCATCGGCTTGACCGTCCAAATTTAGATCTATCTTTAAACTTGTTTTTAAAAGTCCTTTCAAAATTTTTCCGGTTAAGGCCATGCCTTTAGAAGATAATAAGGGATGAAGTTGTTGAAAAATTTGGGTGTCAATCTCATCAAAAGAACTGACGCCATAAAGACTGATGAATAGGAAGGGATTTTTGATTTTTGTGTGCTGTTTTTTCAGTTCGATATAGTTTTTTGCATAGCGTTTGATGAACCAGGTTTTACCGCAACCCCACTCGCCAGTTAACATGATGCCGAAACGAGGATTAAAGTCTGGTTCCAGATAATAATCCAGGTAATTTTCAATATGTTGATTGCGATTGTCCATTATTTTGCTTTTTAATACGGATAAACTCATACTACAACTAATTTCCAGAAAACGGGTGTAGTTTTGAGAGGTTACAGGTTTTAATTGAGGCAGAGGATGGAGATGACAAGATGCTAACCCGCTATATTCAGGCGGCGATGGGTCGGGCGACTGACGAAATTCTGAACGACGATGGTAGTTTCTATGGGGAAATTCCAGGATTCCAGGGGGTTTGGGCCAATACGGCTGCTCTGGAACCTTGTCGAGCGGAGTTGCAATCGGCGCTAGAAGATTGGATTTTGGTGCGCGTGGCTGACCAGCAGTCTTTGCCGATCGTGGACTGAATGTAAGCTTATTCGTAGAATGGGCAAAGCAAAGCGTGCCCATCGCGAGTCTGTGATGGGCACAGGTGTTGCCCTTTGCCCATTCTACCGATTGTCACGGGCGAAATACACGATCGAAGGGGTGTTTGCGGTAGCGACGATAAATATCGAAGTCTGGGTCGAGGGTGGCAATGGCAGCAATGTTGAGTCGCTCAGAAATCGCGACCAATGCCAGATCGGGAAAGTCCCCTAGCACACTGAAAGACTGCGCGTTCAATTCAGCAATTCTGGAAAAGTCTTCTGGTAAAAGGGGTTCGCAAACATAGATGCCATTGGAGAGATGGTTCAGAAATTCCTGTTGGACGCGCCAATCTGAGGCGAGAAGCCACATCGTTTCGGTGACGCAGCCAACAGTTGTGATGAATTGACTGGTACAGGTTGAAAAGAATGCGATCGCAGCCTCGTGATGTCGATCGGCTGCATCGTAAAAGGCAACCAGCAAACCCGTATCGATCAAAACGGTTGGATAACTCATTGGGATAACTCATTCCGATCGAACCCGATCGCGAGCCTCGATTTGAGCAGCGATCATCTCGCGACGGTTTTCTCGCTCAGACAGACCGCCGACTGAGAGCAAATGTTGGGGCATCCCTCCCATGCGCTCCAAAACGGTTTGTTGCGGTTTGACCGTTTCTAACCGCTCTCGCAGCAGTTGTTTAATTAATGCGCCGCTTGTCATTTGTTCGTACTTCAAGATCTCAATCAGATCTCGTTCTGCTTCTTCATCCAAACTGATATTCAGCATCGGTTCTCATTCCACCTGAAAACTGTCGAGCCTGAGTCCTGTCGATCGAGCAGGCCGCTTTATCCTCGCAAGCCTTTTTTCATCATATCGCACCACGAGAATAGGTTAGGACAGAACAAAAAGCGTAAAACCAAAGTATGTCAACCTTTCCCTTCTGCCCTCCGCCCTCTGCCTCCTGCCTGCTTACGAACCTTTCGCGATATCTAGCTGCTGAAAGTCGGCTTTGCGATCGCGCCGTCGCTCGGCTTCGATTTCCGTCAGCATGTCGTCGAACAGCGGATCGGTTTTGAAGCTCTCACCCTGTGCCGTTGGGGGATGCTGCGGTTTGTCTTCGGGGCGGAGAGGGCGTTGTTTCTTCCCCGACAAACTGGCAAAAATACCTTCGCCGTCTGTGACTTGTCCTTTCGCGATTTGCTCAGCACCAACGGCGATTTTGTGGTGCCGCCTTTCTAAACGCCTTTCATTGATTTGACGATTTTGTGCCGCGAGGAGCTGCAAAGCCTCATCAATCACTTGCTCGGCTGTTTCGTAGGAGCCATCGTCGAGTTGTGCTTGAATAAACTGTTCCCATTCTGGTTTTAAAGCGATCTTCATGATTTGAGCCTCTTTTGGAATCCTCAATCCAATTATGGCATCCACAAACTCATCAGAATATTCTCTGGTAACATTTCTAGCTCAGTAGAGGATGCGCGTGTCCTGCAAAAATGCCTGTTTTTTTACATGAATTCGTTTATTGGTAGTGTCCAAAAGCAATGATTTTTGAGCGTGCGGGTTCCACCTGCACGCTCAAAAATCATTACACCTATAGGACCACCCGTTTATTTTGATTCGCTGACTGATTGATTATTTGTGATAACTGCCTCCGTGGATAATGGTGTGGGCGCGATAGAGCTGCTCGACCAGAAAGAGTCGGGCCATGTCGTGGGTGAAAGTGAGGGGGGACAGGCTTAAGATTTTCCAGGCGCGATCGCGCAAGTCATCGCTGCAACCCTCGGGCCCGCCGATGATGAAGGCCAGCTTTTCGGAACGATGCTGTTCGATGAATTGGGCCAGTTCAATGGAGGTTAATAAGGTACCCGCTTCAGAGAGAAGCACGATTTTTTCCTGGGGGTGCAGGCTGGCTAAGAGTTTAGCTGCTTCTTTTTTGGGGGTGGAGTCTTTGATTTCGCGAATCTGCAATTGGGGCAGTCGTTTTAAATACTCCTCAATCCCAGCCCGAATCCAAGCTTGTTTGACTTTGCCCACGGCGACGATGCGCATGCCCATTATGCAATGCTGCCTCGTTTGCGAGCTTCTTTGTAGGAGGTGCCGACGTTCCGTAAGCCGGCTTCGATCATCTGGCGTTCGAGCAGAGCAAAGAAGCGATGGCGATCGCCGCCGCGTACGACGGCCTGATTGTGGGCTTCTGCGATCGCAACCGGATACCCCTGACCCTTCTGTACCTGAGCCAGGGTAATGCAGAGGGCCGTATCCAGCAACTCCGAATCTTCAGCCACCCAGGCGGGCATTTCCACCCGGGCGATTTCTGACCCCACATGGACGTAGCAGAAATAGATCGTATGAGCATCGTAGGCATCCAGAATCCGGGCGGTGCTGCGCCAGAGGGGACTGCGCTGTCCTGGCTGCAGTACGGTACTCCAAATGGCAGTGTCTCGCAAGGGGTAGAACACGTGGCAGGGAGCCTGCTCAGTTTGGCCAGGACAGTGGGTGGCGCAGTCCGGCTCGCCATGGGGACAGGCAGGCAATCGGAGAAAGTTAAGCGCTTCGCTGCTGCGGGAGGCACTGAGATAACCCACTAGCGGAATTCCGGCCTGCCGTAGTTGTTCCCAGGCAGCGAGGATCGGCGGCAGGATGCGATCGCGTGCTTCCCCCGGCAGATTATCCAGAAACCAGTAGATCAGCGACCCATCAACCATCGCCAGTGTGGGAACCGAAAGCAGCGGCGAGTCACCGTAGGCCCGCACTGCCGCTGCCAATTCTGCCAGCACCATCGCTTCCGAGACCGTCCGCCGGTAGCCCATCCATTCCTCGGTGCGAATGCCCCACTGACGGGAAATATACAAATCTTCAGGGCGGTAGAACACCTCTGGTAAGCTATCCAGCAGCGGATGCAACCCTTGTCCGTAGTGAATCACCACGCGCCCGACATTGATTAAATAGCAATAGGCAATTTCATGGTGACTGGGGGAAATTTGGGAGCCATCCGTGGAAATTACCGTATGTCCCGTCGGTACAATGTTGAGATCGACTCGTGTCTCCAGAGGTTCCATCGGTAGGGCGGCGGCAAAACCAATGCGATCGCGCCACTGCTGGCGTCGTTCCACCCATTTTGACTGTCGAGCCTGGGCCTGCTGCAACAACTGCTGCGCAATTTCCAACCGTCGCCGCGACGCCTTCGCCTCCTGGGTCAGGTGTCGGCTAATACCCTGCATCTGGTTCGCGAGTTTGGTCAAATCAAGCATTGTTCATGGTTCATGGTTCATGGTTTATTAATCGTTGTTCATGGTTCATGGTTCATTGCTAATCGCTAATCGCTAATCGCTAGCTGTCTATCGCTAGCCAAACAATTACCAATATCAACTGATGTCAGAGGATCTTAGACTTTTCAGAATTCAAGAATCAGAATTTAGAATCTAGTCCGCTTCTGCCCTCTGCCTTCTGCCTTCTGTTCTCTGCCTTTTAATCCTTATCCCTCTTCAAAATGAGAGTCAAAATTACAACCATGTTGAAAAGTCCTGGGCAAGCTGAGTCAGGGAGAGCATGCGAATCCTGGGATCGTTACGAGCAATTTTTCGGTCGGTTGCGGTGTTGTACCCCCAATCGGCTAAAAAGAGTTTCACTGAACTGAGATCGGATTGCTGTTGCACCGACTGGAGGGTCTTCAGACGATCTTCTACAAACCAGATGTCTGCGCCATCGGCACCCCCTAATTGACGTAGGGTTTCATGTTTAGGGCGTTTAAGCGATTTGCCAAAGACAGTTCCTTCAGGTAATTCGATGTCTTGTTGTTGCAGTAATTGACGGGCGAAGCGTTCTTCTTTGGTGGTGATAATGACGAGTTTAATGGTGCTATTGAGTAACGACCGCAGCCGCTCAATCGTGCCTTGATAAAAGCGATGAAGGCTGAGCCAACCGGGGAGATCGCTGGCAATCCAGCGATCCCGATGGCCATCTACGGCGGCAGTGAGTTGGGTTTTGTCAAGCTGGGACTCTTGCAGCAGCCTGGATGCGATCGCAGACCAGTCTTGCAAAATCTCTGTGTTCGGAATTCCTTGCCGCAGGGCGTGCATCAGCAAGGGCATTTCCCAACCCGTTTCAATGACAGGACGGGTGCGATAGAAGCGGGGAGCGAGATCGGCAGGCGGCTCTTCTCCCTCCAGCTTCCAGAGCTGACAATAGGCTTTCCAGGTGGTTTGAAAATATTCAACCAGGCCATCGCAAAGGACGCCATCGAAGTCAAGCGCGAGCAGAGTTGGAGCAACTTGGGGCATGAAATGCGAACTCAGAACAGGAGTTTGTCGATCTGCGAGATCTAGCATAGAACTAAAACCACCTCAATAGATTCCAATGCAGACAAGGATGTTGCCTTTAAGCCAGGTATACAGGCTACTTCTTCAGGGTTCCGGGTGAAACTTGATACTCCTAATCGAGGACAAGTGATTTGGAACGATAAGGGCGCATCCAGAGGTTGTGGGAGTCCAGAAATAAGGGATTTTGTTTGTAAAGCACCCCTGTCGAAAAATCGCATCAAACTTCGCCTACAGCTTTCAGATCAATTGTACTATATTTGATTGAGTTTTCGCAAGCAAAATGGGAGTCTTTATCTAAAGCAATAGCAGATCGCTAACAAAAAGCAGGAAAAAGGTCGGAAATCAGCAATCAGAATCTGGCTCTCACCGAATGCAACTTGTGTTCTTCAATCCAAAATCGGCAATCCAAAGTCCAAAATGAAATGATATAGTTTGTGGCAAAAGTGAGGTGGGTCATGAAGATCGCCAAACGTCCGACAGCCAATCCCAAAAAAGCCATTATTCTCATTGCCATTATTTGCACCGCATTAATCCTTCGTCTCAGCCTGATTCAATTTCGTTCAATAGACTTTGAGGTACACACTGGCCCTTGGTATGAATTTATTGTTAACAATGGTGGGTTTAAAGCCTTAAAATTTCCTTTTTCAAACCACAATGTTCCCTATCAATATTTATTAGTTATTGTCTACTATATTTTCCCCGGTCTTTCAGCTCTCGTGGCCACAAAAGTCAACTCTATTTTGTTTGATTTTATTGGCGCTTTTGTTGTTTCTCAACTTGTCAGGCTGAAATATCCTGGGTTCCGAATACCAACCCTGGCTTTCGCGATCGCATTATTTGCACCCACAGTGGTTATCAACAGTTCAGCCTGGGGACAAAGCGATTTCATCTATACCACTTTTCTGCTGGCTTGCACTTATTTCCTGTGCAAACGACAGGAAATCTGGGCTGCGATCGCCTTCGGACTGGCGTTTGCATTTAAACTTCAGGCCATGTTTTTAGCACCCATTCTATTCGTTTTACTCCTGAAGCGTTTCATCTCCTGGCGATTTTGCCTGATTGTTCCAGCAACCTATCTGGTCATGCTGATTCCCGCCTGGATCGCCGGTAGACCGTTTAAAGAACTGCTCTTGATTTATTTCCAACAAGCAAATACTTACAAAGAATTAACCAAAAATGCTCCTAATCTTTATCAATGGATATCAAATGATTACTATGCAATTTTCACAGTTTTAGGTTTACTCTTAACCGCTGTTCTTGTCGTTCTATTTGCCGTTTGGCTCTACCGTATTCGTATTCAAATCAACCCCGATTTCATCATTCGAATTGCGATGATTTCAGCCCTGGCAGTGCCTTATTTTCTGCCCAAAATGCACGATCGCTATTTCTTCGTTGCTGACCTCTTTTCGATTCTCTTGGCCTTCTATTTTCCACGCTATTTCTTCTTACCTATCATCATTATCTCCTGTTCGCTCTTGAGCTATTCACCCTTCCTATGGGACCAAATGTTTGTTCCCTTCAAAGTCCAAGCCCTCGTGCTTTTAGCCGCGTTAATATTTCTTCTGCTGGATTTTCACCATGATTTACAGAACCAATCCAAACAACTGGAAAGTGAGTAATAACCATCTTGAAATCGATGTAAACCTCGGCCATTTTGAAAACCGTAGATCAACTCACTAAAAAGATTCCATATACCAAAACGACCGAAATTCAAACGCACTGGAAAAACTCAATATGCAAAAATGAATGGGTTTTAATTTCAATTTCTCCTTGGACAATCGACTTCTTAAACCCAAAATCGGCATCTCAATAATGATATTGTTAATATTGCAGCAAGAGGTGCTTAATGGAGATCGCGAAGCGTCAACAATCAAATATAAAAAAGATTGTCATTATCCTGGCAATTATTTGCCTTGCCTTAATCCTCCGGCTTAGCTTGATCGAGCACCGTTCAGGAGACTTCGATCATTACACGGGCCGCTGGTATGAATTCATCGTTAATAATGGTGGGTTCAACGCCCTAAAATTTCCCTTCTCAAATCACAATGTTCCCTATCAATATTTACTGGTTATTGTCTACTATCTTTTCCCCGGTCTGCCAACCCTTGCGGCCACTAAGGTAAGTTCTATTCTGTTTGATTTTATTGGTGCTTTTGTTGTTGCCCAACTGGTCAGGCTAAAATATCCTGGCTTCCGCATGCCAACCCTCGCTTTTGCGATCGCGCTATTTACCCCCACAGTGGTGATCAACAGTTCAGCCTGGGGGCAAAGCGATTTTATCTACACAACCTTTTTACTGGCTTGCACCTATTTTCTGTGCAAACGACAAGAAATTTGGGCTGCGATCGCATTCGGTTTAGCGTTAGCCTTTAAACTTCAGGCCATGTTTTTATCCCCTATTCTGTTCGTTTTACTGCTGAAACGCTTTCTGTCCTGGCGATTTTGTTTAATCGTTCCAATAACCTATGTCGTCATGCTTCTACCCGCATGGATTGCAGGCCGACCTTTCAAAGAACTGCTCTTAATTTACTTTCAACAAGCGAATACTTATGATGATTTAACTAAACATGCGCCTAATCTTTATCAATGGATATCAGATGATTATTATGCAATTTTCTCAGTTTTAGGCTTGTTGATAACGGCCTTTCTTGTTGTTGTATTTGCCGCCTGGCTCTATCGCATTCGTACCCAAATCAACCCCAATTTTATTATTCGAATTGCGATGATTTCTGCTCTGGCAGTGCCCTACTTTCTGCCCAAAATGCACGAACGCTATTTCTTTGTGGCTGACCTCCTCTCTGTTATCTTTGCCTTTTATTTCCCACGTTACTTTTTCCTGCCGATCGTCATTATTTCCAGCTCTCTATTGAGCTATGCTCCCTTTATGTTGGGAGAACTTTTTGTCTCGCTCAAGGTGCAATCGCTTTTCCTTCTTGCTGTATTAATATTTCTTTTAAGGGAGCTGAAATCTTACCTACAGCAACAATCCAAATTGTTAGAAGTTGAGCCACAACATTGAGACTATTATATCAAGTCAGCAAAATTGAGATTAATTTGTAGGTTCAATATCACTGAGATAAGAAAAATTCAGGTGATTTGTAGAGTGAGCATTTCCTTCCGGGATCTCATTCCCTGAATCTTGTATGCTGTACCCTTAAAAGTAGAGTCCACCATTCCAATTGCTTTCTACTGTCGATATGGGTTATCAAGACATTTCTCCTCCAAACCTGGTAGATTACCTGCGGATTAGCCTGATCGATCGGTGCAACTTTCGCTGTCAATATTGCATGCCCGAAGACGCAGAGCTGGACTATATCTTGCAGCAAGATCTCTTAACCCAGGACGAACTGCTCAACCTGATCCAGAACGTTTTCATTCCCCTGGGGTTTAACCGCTTTCGCCTGACAGGTGGGGAACCGTTGCTGCGTCCTGATGTGGTGGCTCTGGTGCGTGCGATCGCAACCCTACCAGAGACCCAAGATTTATCCATGACCACCAACGGCTTCCTGCTGGCCAAAAAAGCGCAGGCCCTCTACGATGCCGGACTACGACGCATCAACATCAGTCTCGATTCCCTCAACCCAGAAACCTTCCATGAGATTACTGGTCATCGCAGTCAAACCCGCTGGCATCAAGTCTGGCAAGGTATTCAAACCGCCTATCAAGTCGGCTTCGATCCACTGAAGTTGAACGTCGTCGTCATCCCAGGCGTCAACGACTCAGAAATCCTCGATCTGGCCGCCCTCAGCATCGATCGCCAATGGCACGTTCGCTTCATTGAATTTATGCCCATTGGCAATGGTTCCCTCTTCACCGAACGGCAGTGGATTCCCTCAGAAGAACTGCGGCAGCGCATCCGCGATCGCTGGGGCCTGACAACCGCTCAAGTTCGCGGCAACGGTCCCGCCGATATCTTGAAAATCCCTGGCGCTCAAGGGACTCTCGGCTTCATTAGTCAGATGTCAGAATGCTTTTGCGATCGCTGCAACCGCATGCGCCTCTCCGCCGACGGCTGGCTGCGTCCCTGCCTGCTCAACGAAACCGGGCAAATTGACCTGAAAACCGCCCTGCGCGCCGGCACTTCCCTCACGCAACTCCGCCAACACGTCCAGGAAATACTCACACTCAAACCCGAAATCAACTTCAAACAACGCCACTCAGGCACATCAGGCCCCTACAACCGCACCATGTCGCAAATTGGCGGTTGAAGCTTATTCCGATCGATCGGCAATTGCCTATATACTAAAAACAGACCGCCTTCGCCGGTCAGCCATCTATCATTGTTGATATACAGACTGTAATGATTGCTCTTCCCTATCTTCCTCCAAAGATGTTCCTTCCTCCAGGTAAAGATCGTGTTCCAGCCCTCTCCCGCCCCCAATCAAACTGTTTTGCCCACAATGTACGATCTGCCCAGCGAAGAGGTAGGAGATCCCGGTTTGCCTGACGAATTCCACCACCTGCAAGCAGAACTCTTAATGCAAACCTGTCAATCGCCGCTCTACCCAGCCGAGCGCCTGTTCATTGCTAGCGACCTCAATCTTTACTATGACTCTCGCCGTCCCAAACTCTATAAGCGTCCAGATTGGTTCCTCTCACTGGATGTCCCCCGCTTCACTCGCCAGCAGGATCTGCGCTGGAGTTATGTCGTCTGGCAAGAATCAGTCAATCCTTTTCTGGTCATAGAATTTCTCTCCCCCGGCAGTGAAGCCGAAGATTTGGGAGAAACCGTGCGCCGTATCGACCAGCCTCCTCGCAAATGGGAAGTCTACGAGAAATTTTTACGCATCCCCTACTATGCCCTCTACGATCGCTATCAAAATCGATTCCGACTCTTTTGTCTGCAGGGAGGACACTATCAGGAGGTAGAGCTACCGGATCGCCAGTTCTGGTTCAAGGACCTGGCCCTCGGTCTGAGGGTGTGGGAAGGAAGCTACGGCGGCGTGTTCGGCCTGTGGCTGCGCTGGTACGAGGCTGAAAATCAGTGGGTGCCAACAGCGGAGGAGCGGATAGAAAAAGCAGAGGAGCAAACCAAACAAGAGCAACAACGCGCCACTGAAGCTGAGCAAAAATATCAAGATCTTCTAGCACAGTTACAAGCCAGGGGCATCGATCCCGATACCCTGTAATAGCAATATCAAATCAGCAAAATTGAGAGCAATTTGTAGTGCCTTGACACAACTAAAACTGTGCAAGTTCGTAGTTGGTGCTTTAGTAATGCAACGTCTATCGAGTAAGCGTTACAACTTAGAAACGAGAATTGATGAGTCGCGAATTTCTCGCATAAGAACACAGCATCGCTGTGTCCATTCTTCATACTGCAAAGTCAGGTAAGATGGGCACGCTCCGCTGTACCCATCACAAAGTCGAGATGGGTACAGGCATTCGTTCTTTGCCTATCCTACTCAGCCACTGAAAAGCAAAGCCCAGGAGTTTCCTCCTGAGCTTTATCAAAAAACTTGCAAATCTAGCGCCAATTAGAGTTGAGGCACATACTGCTCCTTCTCAGGAACATCCGTATACTCAGCCACGATCCGACGGAACTCCTCCCCATCGATTGTCTCCTTCTCAATCAACAGATCGACCAATCGATCGATAACTGCCCGATTCTCTCGCATCAACCGTCGCGCCTCATTGTAACAATGCTCGACGATTGCCCGCACCTGCGCATCAATGCGAGACGCGATCTCATCCGAGTACTCAGAACGAGTCATCAAATCCCGCCCCAGGAAGACCTCATTCGTCTGACCTTCTAGCGAAATCGGCCCCAGATCTGACATCCCAAAACGAGTGACCATCTGCCGTGCCATTCCCGTCACCTGCTGCAGATCGTTCCCCGCGCCAGTCGTCACCTCAGCATCACCAAAAATCACTTCCTCAGCCGCACGTCCCCCCAAAGCGCCCGTAATCCGGGCCAGCAATTGAGCGCGCGAAATCAACCCCTGATCTTCTGAAGGCGTAAACCAGGTCAAACCCCGCGCCTGTCCCCTGGGAATCAACGTCACCTTCTGCACTGGATCGTGATCTTTGACCAACGTCCCCACAATCGCATGCCCCACCTCGTGATAGCCGATCAAGCGCTTGCTCTTACCATCAACCAGCGGCGTTCCTTCCATCCCCGCCACAACCCGATCGACTGCATCATTAATCTCCAGCATCGTAATTGCCTCTTTACGGCGGCGAGCAGTCAAAATCGCAGCCTCATTGAGTAGATTCGCCAGATCGGCCCCCGTGAATCCAGGCGTCCGTCGCGCAATTGCTTCCAAAGAAATTTCATCTGCTAGCTTCTTATTGCGCGCATGAACATCAAGAATCTCAGTTCGGCCCTTGATATCCGGTGCATCCACAGTTACCTGACGATCGAAACGTCCTGGTCGCAAAAGCGCCGAATCCAGCACATCAGGACGGTTCGTTGCCGCAATGATAATAATCCCAGTATTGCCCTCAAACCCATCCATCTCAGTGAGCAGCTGATTCAGCGTTTGCTCCCGTTCGTCGTTACCACCACCAATACCAGCACCGCGTTGTCGGCCCACTGCATCAATCTCATCAATAAAAATCAGACAAGGAGCGTTCTCTTTGGCACGCTTAAACAAATCGCGTACCCGCGAAGCTCCAACACCCACAAACATCTCAACAAACTCAGAACCGGAAATGCTGAAAAACGGCACCCCTGCCTCACCCGCAATGGCCTTGGCCAACAACGTTTTTCCTGTTCCTGGAGGGCCAATCAGCAATACCCCTTTAGGAATACGAGCCCCAACAGCCGTAAACCGCTCTGGCTTCTTCAGGAACGTCACCACTTCCTGCAATTCTTCCTTCGCTTCTTCAATCCCTGCCACGTCATCAAACATAACACCCGTCTTTGCTTCCATTTGGAAGCGGGCTTTGGATTTGCCAAAGTTCATCGCCTGACCGGGGCCACCTGTGATATTGCTAGAACGACGAAACAGAAAAAACAACCCGACAATTAATAGGAGAGGGAAAATCAGGTTCCCTAAGAACCCCCAAAACGCACCGTTGTCTTGTACTGGGTGAGTGTCTAAGCTGATACCTGCTGTTCTCAAACGAGCAACAAGCTCTGGGGAATTAATTGGTAAATCTACCCGCAGGTGTTGTACCCGACCTTCAATATCTGGATCTATCGCCTCAACAATTGCAGTTCGCCCTCCCTCATACAGATCTACGCTAGTAACACGGTTCGCGTCTAAATACTCTAAAAAACGACCGTAAGTCATGCGCGTATTGGCAGAATTGCCTCCCAGGCTGCCAGCCCCTGAAGCAAACGCACCCTGCCATAAGAAAAATCCAATGACCAAAATCGGTAAAGCCCAAAGCAGTATTATTTTCCAGGAGGATTTCATAAATCGGTAGCCTCTAGATGCCAGTAAAACAATTCAATAAAGTGAGAAGGATTATTTGGGGAGAGGAGAGCCAACCGGCCGTATCCAACAGTTTTGGGAAAAGTATTTAGTTCTGCCAGCTCCCCCCTCACTCTTGAAAAAGGGGACTTTGAGTTCAGCTTCCTCTTTCTCAAGAGATCCTCAAGAAGGATTCGAAATCATCCCACAGGAGTAGGGTTGCCTTAGTTCTTGATTCTCCCAAACTATGAATGCGACCGATCCAACCAAGCAAATTCCGGTCAGACTTACCCCATCAACTCAGATTGCAAGTCATTGAGAACATTTTTATTTCCCAACCGAATTAACAACAAATACCCAATCGACCTGCACTCCTTATAGCTGCATAGCAGCAAGTCAGAGGCCAGCACTGTCATCAGGCAGAAGCCGAAGCAAATGCTAAGCACAAATCTTAACTAAATTTAACTTAATTCATGGGATCGGAGCAACTGAGCTCATATTTCAAGCAGGATAGCCCTGACAATCAAGGAACATTCATCTTCTGTCAAATATTGCTGCCCGCCGCCAGTCCTGGCGTAACTTGAGGAAAATAGCAGTGCCCAAGCTGCACATCCGATTCAGGCTGTAACCCTGTCACAGCACTTTATCTTTCCCGCGCATGTCTGTATCTGCAATATCTGTATCTGCAATAGACCTGTCCGAGAACTGAAGTGGAAGCCTCCCGGAGGGGGGGCTTCCACTGCAATTTCCGAATGAGTCTAATAGGAGAAGGCAAATACAGCTAGGTCTCAACCCTGAATAACACTTGCGAGTCAAGCGCCAAAAACTTAAAACTCTTGCCTTACCTGCTCTGTATTAGGTTCTAGCAATCGTTTACTAAAAGTCTCCCAAATAATTTCGTCAGTAAAGTCCAGAAATAAAGTCAATCAAGTAGTAGAGTGCAAGAGGTTTCTCTCTGGACGTTCAAAAAGTATTAGAGAACCTTTGACTCTCTGAAAATTATTAGAGAATATGTGAGCAGTGAGGTGAGGAGTTCTGATGACGGCGAAACAGTCCGATACTGCAATCGATACAATTCTCAGCGTTGATTTAGGCCGGACTTCCACTAAGTCTTGTGTCAGTCGCGATCCCAACGATGTTGTTCTTATTCCCGCGAATGTTGCTCATCTCACCGTCGAAGAAGTCCGTCGGGGGGGATTTGAATCCCAACCGACCGATCCTCTGCTGGATATCTGGCTGGAATATCAGGGGAAAGGTTACGCCATCGGTCAATTGGCAGCGGACTTCGGTGCCAATCTGGGTGTAGGACAATCTAAGGTCGAAGATGCTCTGGTGAAGGTATTTGCCTGTATAGGTTATTTCAATCTCCAGGGCAGTTTAGGGGTTGTGCTTGGCTTACCGTATTACTCCCAAGAACAATTCGATCGCGAGAAGGAACAAATTGTTAGCCTGTTGCGTTCTCCACATATCATGGTTTACCGGGGCGAGTCAGTGTCGGCCGATATTCAACAAGTTTGGGTTATGCCTGAAGGCTATGGCAGTTTGATCTGGTGTGAGGCTCAAGCAAAACGGGCATCTAATTTCCCAGAATTATCGGTTGCCATTATTGACATTGGACATCAAACAACGGACTTCTTAATGGTCGATCGTTTTCGCTTTGCCCGAGGTGCTTCTAAGAGCGCACCCTTTGCCATGAGCCAGTTTTATGAGCAGGTTGCGGCTCAGATTCAGGGGGCAGATAGCCAGTCTTTGTCGCTGATTGGAGCAGTGCATCGTCCTGAGGGAGAGCGTTTCTTTCGGCCCAAGGGAGCAACAAAACCAACCGACTTAGATAGCATCCTCCCAAGTTTGCGGCGCAGCTTTGCCCGCGAGATTTCAAACCGATTGGTAGAATGGTTGCCAGAACGGACGACTGATGTGATTGTCAGCGGCGGCGGCGGTGAATTTTTCTGGAATGAATTGCGGCCCTTGCTGAAAGACGCCAAGCTGAAAGGACATTTGGCAAAGCCATCGCGGCAAGCGAACGCCCTGGGACAGTACATCTATGGAGAGACGCGGCTTGTTGCCATGGGCGGCCAATCCAGTACTAAATCGTCTAAAAGTTAAGCTCAATGGTCGCCAGAGCGGATAGGATCAAGAAAACTGTTACCTTTACCCAGTCAGCTGCAGATCGGGGATTGCTGAAAGCAGTTGAGATTTTTCTGGCGGAGGGAGAGTATGCGAGCTTTGGTGAGCTTTGCAAGCATGCATTGAGAGAGTTTGTCTCAGCGCCAGAGTCTAATGAGTCTGCACCCGATCTGCTTCAGTTTGCCCAACAGCTGATGGAACTGCAACGGCAGTTTTTCGACTTCAAGGAGACTATTACTGAACGGGAAGTAAGAAGGTTTGAGCAGGTCGAGAGCCAAATTACTGATTTGCGAGACCAGCTTCAGCAATTGGAAACGAAGTTAAATCAGTCGACCATCTCTGAATCTGAAGAGACAATTACTGTTCCAGTCGCTGAAGCTGATCCGTTGTTGGATCGTCTTGGTGCATTGTTGGAAGATTTTTAGGAGAATGACACTTTAATTGGGAACAAAAATCACCCTGTCTGTTTGTATAAACGGGCAGGGTGATGTTTATGTGATGTATCCCCCACCTTTACAAAGATGGTTCTATATAGATCTCGCTTTTATAAGGTAGGTTTTATGCAATCATTTGATTTTCTTTACAAAAATATACATTACACAACTTGGAAGATTAGTGCCCTCTTCGAGGGCACTAATCCCCATTTCTTCGTGCTAGAACGGGAAAATGGGTTATTGAAAGCCTTACTCAGCAAGGCTTTCAAAATAACCCTCCAAGTCGCGTACATTAACCTTTTGTCTTCTGGACTGACAAGGACTCTGCTGTTTACTCATAACTGATTAGGTTGGACAGGACGGTTCCTAGTTTTTCGGTAAAACCTAAAAACAGCTTTTTTTGCCGTTCTGAGCTGGCAGCAGTCAATTTGTCAATCCGATCCGAGAACATAACATTGACTGGCATTACCAGTAAATCAATGCCTGCTCTACCAATGACAAGGACGGACTCACCAGGTGAAACAGTCTTTTGGTGGCTCGATTGATAGAATCGGGCAGGCCAATGAGAAGCTTGAAATTTGACTCGGCCAGGCTGAGTGGGGGCAATTGTCCGTTCTACTTCAGCGGTGATGATTCTAGGAAATATTTCAATGATTTCAGAACCAAAAGTCGGATTCATGGCTTATCCTCCTCGTCACTATTTGGTGAAGTCACTGTTTAGCAGACGTTGAGTGTGTAATGCTGAACTGCGATTAGTTGCCAGGGAATAGGCTGGACGTGGACGATCTGAGGGACATTATTCACAACAAACTATCCCTAATCTATGCAGGTTAGCTTGTAAGCTAGACAAAATTGAGCAATTGGACTCCTTCTATACCACCAGGAAGCCTTCTACATCAGGGGAATCGAGGTTGAGCCGATTAATGACCAATGACCAACTTTCTTCAATTGCACTCCTCTCCATTTTGAGACTCGCCTTTTTCCTGCTAGCAAAACTTTAGAGTCTGAGACAATACTGTTCGGTTAAGCTCCCCAGCCCTCAAATTTGGGGGAGTCAGATTGGTGCAAGTCCTAGATTGGGAGATTTAGGGGGCGGACAAAATAGCTTGAGCGACTAACCGAACAGTATTGGAATCTGGAATGAATGAGCCTGGGATAAAGACAGAGTGTTATTCTGCTCTTCGGTTGCTTGCTCAAGCAGTATCTCTTCTTAGACGAGCAACAAGAAGATTGTGAGGGAGAGTCTATCGCAAATAGGGAATATACCATTTTGCGCTGAACTTGCATCAAACAATTATCCACTTGCATCGCTTTCAAAGCTTCGAAGATTTGCGATTACAAACTAACTTGGTACAGGAAGCCAGATTTTCCCATAACATATCCCGCAAGCTTTGTTTTGGAACGGCTGAGTCCCCTCATCTCCCTTGTGTTTTTTGAAATAGGGCCAGGAGCTCAATCTGGCATCGGGATCATCTGAATAAGACAAAGCTAATTTTGCATTCTGGATAAATAGCAAGACAAGAATCAGCAACACTTCGCTAAACATATCTAAGGTTAGCTAGACGCTAGCATTCTAAGGGATCTCACGGGTATCGGTGAAGTGGTTATTAACATGGAGCAACAAACCGTTGTAGAGGCTAATGTGAAGTAATGATTTGTTATGCTAGTAACTTGCCCTGATGAAAGGTACCCTGTCCTGATGAAAGGCGAACCATGAGAGATTAGACTTTCGTTTATCTCTTACAAAGGGGGCGTTATATTGCAGCGATGCGTTCATAGGGATGTAGGTTGCATGCTGGGCAAACCGAAAAATATGGATGAATATAAATGGCCTGCTTTTAAGAAAATAGTTGAAAGGGCTGGTAATTTTGCCCGCTTCGGCGCAGAATATGAGTATGAGAACTGTTTATAAAACTTATAAGAGGTGACAATCTCGATGGATTTGCGTTTGCTAATTGTTTTGTTTCCACTCATGCTTGCGGCGGGCTGGGTAATTTTTCTGATTGGCAGGCTAGCGCTGCAGCAGTTTGATGGTTTTACGAAGAAGGAAGGCTGAACCAGTTTCCGCATCTGCCTGCAATGAAACCGACCGGCTCCTGATAAAGGTTAAGGTCGGTTTTGTTATGGCTGAAGTGATTAGCGGTTAGCAGTTGGCGGTTATGGCAGAAGCAAGGGTTGAATACATCTGGCTCTGAGCTTTTATGTCATGTCCTAATCTATTCTCGTAGTGCTATGGCAATGGGCTATGAATGATGAACCATGAGTCATAAACCATGAACAGTGGATAAAAGGGAAGAGATTGAGTCTATTCTTCGGGGCTTCGAGCGCTTTGGTATTCAATTGGGCTTGGAACGAATGCGGCGGTTGCTGGCCGATTTGGGTAATCCTCACGAGCGTGTGTCCATCGTCCATGTTGCAGGTACAAATGGCAAGGGTTCGGTCTGTGCTTACCTTTCCTCTGTGCTGACTGAAGCAGGGTATTGTGTTGGTTGCTATACTTCACCTCATTTAGCAGACTGGAACGAGCGTATTTGCGTTAACGAGCAGCCGATTGATTCTAAAGAGCTGCAACAATTGCTCCGACGGATCGAGCAGGCGATCGCAGAACGCAAAGCGCGTATTCTTAATGAAGAATCGCCGACTCAGTTTGAAGTTATCACTGCGGCAGCATGGCTTTACTTTGCTCAAAAGAGGGTCGATCTGGCTGTAATGGAAGTGGGTTTGGGTGGACGGTTGGATGCAACGAATGTTTGCGATCGCGCGCTGGTCAGCATCCTTACCAGCGTTAGCCTTGACCATTGCCAGTATCTTGGCACCACCCTGGCTGCCATTGCTCGCGAAAAAGCGAGCATTTTCAAGCCGGACTGTCCTGTTGTTATTGGTCCTCTTCCTACGGAGGCTCAAACTGTTGTAGAACAACGATTACGCGACCTCAACTGTCTGGCAATCTGGCCTTCACCGTCCCAGGATCTTGGTGAGGGACAGGCTGAATACCAGAGTCCTGAAATCATCTCAGGCAATCAAACATCAAACATCAAACATCAAACATCGATCAGCTATTTTCTTCCTCTTTCAGGTGCGGTTCAATTGACGAACTCTGCGCTGGCGATCGCAGCTCTACAAGTGCTGCAACACCAGGGATGGGAAATTGGTGACCGTGCGATCGCAGCAGGTATTACCAAAACCCGCTGGCCCGGAAGATTGCAACATACCACCTGGCAGGGTTATCCCTTATTGATTGACGGTGCCCACAACCCAGCCGCTGCCCAAGCCCTGCGCCAATATATCGATAGCGAGAGTTATGGGTGCGATCGCAGTCGAACCCAACCTGGGATCTCGTGGATCTTCGGTAGCCTAAACACTAAAGATACAACCAACATTTTGAGCGCTCTGCTGCATCCCCAGGACTGCTTGTATGTGGTGCCAGTCCCTCATCCTGATTCAGCAAACCCTGAATCTCTCGCTAACTTAGCCCGCAAGCTCTGTCCGAACATGCATCATTGTCAGCCCTATCCCAGCACAATCGCGGCTCTAGACACTGCTCTTGACAACCTTTGTCGGCTCGACCGGCCTGTTTCCCCGCATCAAACCCAATTCCCGATCGTCCTTTGTGGTTCGCTCTATCTCGTTGGCCATTTCCTCAAACATAGCAACAGCCAAGCTCGTTAGGACACAGGACTTGGAAGGTGAGCGTGCTAACCTTCTTTTTTTCGTGCCAGCACAGGAAATGAGTTATTTTGAAAGTCTTGCTCCGCAAGACTTTCAAAACAACCTTCCAATTCTGTCCTCAACGTATGACTACTGCTATACAACCTTGAAAAAAGGGTTTAAACACAGTTGAATCGCGGCACAATTTTCACCGTTGCAATGCGATCGCAATCAAATCCACATCCTCAAATACGAACAAACACTATATTGGAAAGTTAACGTCCCCAAAGGAGACGTTAACCCTTATTTTTTCCTGCTGAGGCTTCAGTGGCCTTATTTTGAAACCCGAGCAAAGCAAGGTTTGCGAAATAACCTTCCAGAGGGTGATCCCAAATACTACATTGAGGTTCCAAATTGAGGGAAGCACTGCAGTGCCCACAACGAACAATCAACAATGAACAATTAACCACGATCCAACACACATTTATCGAGAATTCCAGGCTATCTCTGCATCTGCCAACGCCTGTCCCACGTCCTTCTCCCCCAGCATCGCTGCTTGCAAACTCTCATACACAATCTTTTGTAGCTGCTTAATATCTTGCAACTGCGGGATCAAAACCTCGGCCTCTTCCATCTGGCGAGCACTCACTGCACGCGCTTTTTCAATGGGTGAAGCTTCCGCAGTAACACTCTTAAAATAACCATCTTCTAGTGCTGCAACCGTAGAAGGTAGAACATTTGCCGCCTTAGCAAAAGCAAGCTGATTGTCATTATTCGTGACAAACAACGCAAATTTAAGCGCCATCTCTGGTTGATCCGTACTTTGAGGAACCACCAAATTCATCACTGCAACTGCCTTTTTTCCCGTTTTTCCAGTAATTTGAGGTGCTGATGCTGATACCTTAGCAATATCAGGAGCATTGGTTGCAATCGTTCCCAGAAATTCTGGACTGGACACCAGTAGCGCCGTTTCCCCTGCCTGATAAAGTTCAATTGCTCGACGATGTCCCTGGGTCAGGATCTCTTTGGGTAATAATCCTTCTTGATAAAGATCGACCCAATATTGAAAGGCTTCCCTTCCCTCTGGAGTGTTAAAAGCGGCCTTACCTTGTCGATCTACTAACTGCACGCCCATTTGCACCAGAGCCTCCATCAATTCCGCCGAATCCTCTGGCACCACTGTAATAAAAAAGGCATATTTGCCAGTCTTTTGCTTGATTTGTTTGGCCATTGTTGCCAGTTCAGCATAGGTTGCAGGGGGAGCACCAATCCCAGATCTTTCGAATAAATCCTGGTTGTAAATCGCAATCCGAGTCGTGAGATACCAGGGAATGCCAAAACTTTTACCCTTAAGCGCACTCGCCTGCCATATCTTTGGCAAGTACTGTTGGCGCACCTCATCTGAGATCTTGTTGTCCAAATTCAACCAGGCCTCGCGCCCTGCCAACTGAAACGCAAAATCAGGATTCAGATTCACCACATCTGGCGCAGTTCTTGCCGAAACTGCTGTGAGAATCTTGCTCTGCATGGCTGACCAGGGAACATCAACCCAGCGCACTCTCACCGTTGGATTCTCAGCTTCAAACGTCGCAATCAGATCGTTGAAATAGTCCGTAAACTTCGGCTGCAACTGCATCGTCCAGAATTCAACCTCCTGGTTACGACCCAATGACTTATCGCCAGAGATGGGAGCACTGCAGCTAATCATCCAGCTCAACAACAATCCCAAAAGGGCAAAGATACCTAACCTTCTCCAATTTCTCATCCTGTTCATGTCACTTCCAACGATCGTCCGTGCGCGCAATTGTGTAGGACTCACTCTACCCGATCCACACCACCTATCGCTAGCGATCGCAAAACAGAAACAAATCAATTCCACATTTTCGGTCTTGGTAATTTAAGGGATATAGCAATTCTCAGGCTAGTGAGGCATGGAAATGTGCCCCTGCCGAAGGCAGGGGCACATTTCCATATACTTCAGTCGCACGAGAACCGCTATAGGAATCAACCAATCAGAATTGTTGAGAGGCTAAGTCCCCCCTACACGCTCAACAACAACACCCTCATCGGCAATATTTCTCCCTAGGAGAGCAAGCCTCCCTACACGCTCAACAACAACACTTATCAATTAAAGATTGCTCATTTATAGGGATGAATTGGCATCTGATGTCTTCAGCCCCAGGTCCCCATTCATCCCTCGTTTGACCAGTAACCAATTGTCCGACAACACAGCAACCCGGACAACTGGGCAACCCAACGCCCATATCCTTAACCCCGGACAGCAATCAACAAAACTGTCAGGATTGCCCCCATAACCCCTGAAGAGAATAGTAAGTCAAGCTCCCCCCCATCTTCCAACTGGGAACACCATCAACCAAAATCAGGTTGCACCATCCAACAATTAGGGAAAGCCCAACAATCCTCCAACTACCATTTCACCCCAGGGAACAGCAAAACTGAATTGCTGCAGACCTCACCCCCTAAATTTCTGTCCGCTTGCCAATCCTCAAAACAAATTTCTATCCCAATAGACTGACTCAAAAGTTATTCCTGAATTCCCATCAGTATTATATTGGCTAAATTAGAGACAAATCCAGTTCTGGTTCAACTCAGCTTTCTGATTTTTGTTAAGATTCATTTGCCTCCACCACTAACCTTTTTCTCCTCTATGAAAAGCTAAGTTGAGGATAGCCTGACATTAAATCCTTGTCACGGGGGAAAAGATCGCAATGTTAGCCCAACATTGACTTGATCCTATACATTGCCCGCTCCCAGTTTTTTTTACAGCTAGTGTTTAATTCTGCTAAAACTGCAATCCAAGCCCCTAAATATAGGGTAGTTATAGAAGAACATTTTCAATCAGGTCTGCCCTACAAGATTTGAGATCCTTCCCAACCTGAACCCGCTAAAATTATCATTCAATAGAATGATGGAACAATCGAGAATAAAAATACCTTGCAATCCCTTGACTAGAATAAGAAAAGAGAGGTAGAACATAGCAATTACCCCCTAATCTATTGGCAAGCAATCGCAACCCAGAACTGTGTGAGTAGAGTCAGGACATTGTTCTCCCTAAAATTATTCAGGTAATCAACTGTTCCAAACTACTCCTCTACTAAGAAAAAACTCACAGATCGACTATTCTTTCATTCTTTGACAACCTGAGCTCGTTCTATCAATATTATGATTAGGATCGCGGGCAAGTCGATCGAGGCAGCTCTCAATAGGGAAAAATTCCTCCCTGCGCATCTCAACTGAAAACTGTAGATTGAAATCGGATTTCTTTAGCTTTCTTGTACAGATTGTTTAACCCGAACTTCATAGACTAAACGAGACTATGGTTAGTGCTTTAAAAGGTTTGTTCTCAAAACGTTCCAAAGGGATTGGCATTGAACTATCCCCTGAACGGATTAATATCGCCCAACTTCGAAAGCATGGTCAAGGATATAAATTAACGGCTTTCGTCTCAGAAGAGATGCCAGAAGGCATATTTCAAGACGGCCAAATAGCCGACCCTCCTGAACTCGCCAATCTGCTCCAATCAGTCCTGGCAGATAACAAGATCAAAGCTCAACGTGCAGCAACTGCTGTACCTGTCAGAGAAGCTGTAATTCGTTTAATCCCTGTTCCGTCAGAACTAGACGATCAAGAACTTCGGGAGATGGTACTGAACCATGAAGCAGGCCTCTACTTACCCTTTCCACGAGAAGAAGCAGACGTAGATTACCAAAAACTGGGATTCTTTGTCGATGAAGACGGCATTGACAAGGTACAAGTTTTGCTTGTTGCAACTCGTAAGGAAGTTACTGATACCTATCTCAGCACATTCGAGCAAGCAGGTCTGCAAATAGATGTTCTGGAAATTAACAGTTTTGCCTTAATTCGTACCATTAGGGATCAACTCAGGCAATTTGCTCCTCAAGAAGCTGCAGTGCTAATCGATATTGAATTTGATAGCACTGAAATTGCGATCGTTGTGGATGGTATTCCTCAATTTACTCGGACAGTTCCTATTGGGACCTTTCAGATTCAAAGTGCTCTCAGTCGAGCGATGAATCTGCCTCCTTCCAGGAATACTGATTTACTTCAGGGGATGACAGTTCCCATTGTGTCTGCTGATAGTATGGCAACGTCAGGAGGAAAAATGGCGGGTAGCAATCCTGGAACAGCCTCCATGCTGAGAATTCTAGGAGAACTATCAGATGAACTTCGCCGTTCAATCGATTTCTATCTCAACCAGAGCGATAACTTGGAAGTGGCTCAACTCCTGCTTGCTGGCCCTGGTGGAGGATTAGGGCAATTAGATGAATTTTTTACTCAACGATTGAGCCTACCGACGAGTCAAGTCGATCCGGTTGCCGCTTTAGCCCTTGAAGGCAACGACGAGATTCCTGACATTCAACGGCCAGGCTTAGGAGTAGTATTGGGTTTAGGCATGCGGGAGGTTTAATTAAGATGTACGGTCTTGATATTAATTTTCTCAAAGATCGACCGGAATATCAGCCAGATGCTCGACCAGCAGCAGCTCGTGCGACTGGGGGTGGAGGAAATGTTTTACCGCTTCTGGGGGGGATTGCAGTCGGTATTTTACCTTTGGCTGTAGTCGGTGTGATGTTGTTATTTCTTAGAGTTACAAATAGCAACTTAAGTTCCGAGATATCTAATCTGAATAGCGAGTTGAGCAATTTGGACACCCAATTGCAACAAGTTGGCAATATTAGTAATGAAATCGGCCAGATCGAAGCAGAAACAAAACAACTGGCTTCTGCTTTCAATCAGATCAAACCCTGGTCAGCGATGCTGCAGGAGATTAGTAATAATTATCCACCTGGGGTACGAATTGGGACTATTCTTCAGGTTAAAGAGCGGACCAGGAGAAGAAAGTCGACGTCGGAAGAGCCACAGCCAGAAAAAATTGAGATTGTTGGGATTGCGAATAAATTCGACGATGTCAATGATTTCCTGCTATTGCTCCAGGATTCTCCGTTTTTCGATCCTAATGGGACCCAAATCATTAAAGCAGAATTGATTGAGGAACCCTCGCAGTCGGAATACTACACCATTTCTATCCCGGAAGAAGTTAGCGATCTGTTGCCAGATTTTGTTGAATATAGGATTCGGGCGACTCTGACTGGGGTACCAGCATCTGAATTAATTCAAGCCCTTGAACGAACGGGCACAGTTGGTCTTGTGAGTCGAATCAAAGTACTGCAGCAAGAAGGGATTATAAAACAATGACAGTTGGCGAAGACTTTATCCCCGCAGAAGAAGATCAGGAGCTTGACGAACCTGCCTATCCGACCGCTTTTGGCATTACGATGACTCCAACCGTTGGTGGCATTATTTTTGCCATTGTTGGGCTGGGGGCAGCCGTGTTTTTGGGTATCCAGTTTGTTTCGCCAGGATTTCAACAGTCGCAACAACTTGCGCTTGAGCTTGTCGGCCTCAAAAATCAGGTAACCCAGAAAGAAGCGCAGTTGAAAGATATTGCTAAGTTGAAAGCCAATCTAACAAAAGCGAAACAGCAACAGAAAGATTTGCTGGCACTTTTTGCCACTGAAACCACACTTGATACGCTTCTGTTGGATCTCAACAAAGTAATAGAAGCGCGAAATCAAGGGGTGCCAGAAGGCAAACTGACGGCAAAATTACTAAAATTTGAACCGAACGAGAAAGAATCTGGAGTGATTGTTGATGGGTCTTTGGGAGCCAATCTAAACGATAAGTTAAAACGTCAGGTTGTTGAAGTTGAGGTTGAAGGTTCTTTTTCGCATATACGGCTGATTGTCCTTGACATTGAGCGGCTGGCACCTTTTTTATTGGTTCGGGATTTCAATGCTCAGGTAGAATTCCAGGAAATCGGTTTGGACAATCAGGTTCAAATAACGCCTGAAGACGACCCGAAAATTAAAGCGAGCTTTGCCCTGCACGCTCTGATACCGGTACCTCTTTCAGAGCAACCAGCTCCCGATCCAAAGGACGAGCAGAAGAAATAGATGGGCAGTCCGTATAAAAGGGGCCTCAATTATCTTGAGTATTTTCGACGATGTAGCTGTATTTTTATGAGGTGAGGAGGGAATTGTGAAACGACTTTCAGGATTGAGTGAAGTACTGATTGGTGGGACATTGGCTCTGGTTGCGACTTCCCAAGCAGCACAGGCAGCGCTTGTGGAAGTAACTTCAGTACAGTTGACCCCAAAAAACAATGGGATCGATCTGGTACTTTCAACGCAAACTGGCAATCGCCCGAAGATATTTACGCTCAATCAGGGTAACGATTTGATCGCGGATATCTCTAATACACAGCTTCATTTGTCCGAGGATAGTACTTTCCGGCAGGAGAATCCTGCTCCTGGAATTGCGGCTGTGGCGGTGGATCAAGTGGATGCCAATAACGTTCGCATCACTGTTAGCGGCTACAACGAACCCCCTAGCGGACAGGTCGTTCAGCAAGCGCTTGAGGAGGGAATTGCGTTCCACTTTAGCAGCACTCTTCCCCATCCTGATACCTTCTCCGATCGAGTAGATAATCTTCTCAGCGAAGATGAGTTATTACCCGCTTCAGAGGTTGCATTGTCGGTTCCTGATGCTGAAGCTCAAGCAGAGATTGATGCATTGTCGGTTCCTGATATTGACGCTCAATTGGAGGATACTCTTGCCTACACGAGCGAGCAGTTTCAGGGTGAGGCGGCAGCTGTCCCCCTCTCGATTGCTCAGGCAGCTCCTCGTCAGCCTGTTCAGGATCGTCAACGCTTACAACCACGACAACAAGCACAACCGCGATCGCAATCGCAATCTACTCCCAGGAGGCGATCGCAAGATGTTTTAGTTCCCAATCCGGAAGTCACAATTGATGGCGTTCCCGCGCAACCGTTGGGAACTGCACGGCCCATCAGTCCCACTCCCCCTCTGTTACCCAGAGCAATTGCTCCCCCGGTTGGTGATATTGCCATTTCTACAATGAATGCAGCTCCTTCCCTGATTGACGTAGGCTCGGCTGAGCGGATTCCTCGTCTGGTATTGCGAGATGCGCCAGTGCGAGAAGTCCTGGCCTTATTAGCGCGGGCAGCGGGCCTCAACCTGGCTTACATTGGGGATCTGCCTCTAGATTTAACCAGTGGCCGCTCGGCGGCTCGATCGGTTGCAAGGGAAGCTGAACCTGAGCCGACCGTCACTCTGGATATTGAAAACGAATCGGTTCAGGATGTGTTTAACCACGTCTTGCGGATCACCGGTATGGAAGCAAACCGGGTTGGACGCACCGTCTTTGTTGGGCCAAGATTGCCCAATGATGCTCGCAATATTGTCGTTCGCAGCTTGCGGATGAACCAGGTTCCAGTGGCTGATGCAGCGAACTTCCTGAGCGCTCAGGGAGCCCAGACTCAGTTGCCTATCACCCGGGTTAGAATTGAGACTATTGGTCAGGGCGATGCCCAGCGGGTGGTTGAGATCCGAGAACCAGAAATTATCGCGCTAGAAGCAGAGGAAAGTACAGGGCCGTTGGTGCTCAGGGGGCTTTCTATCCTGACAGATGAGCGCCTGAATGCGATTACTCTGGTCGGGCATCCGCGCAAGGTTGAGATGGCAACCCGGTTTCTGCAACAATTGGATGCCCGTCGCCGCCAGGTTGCAGTCAATATTAAGATCGTTGATGTCAATTTGTCAGGGTTAGAAAATTTCAACACCAGTTTTTCGTTCGGGGTGGCTGACTCTTTCTTTACGCAGCAAAATGGCCAGTTGACGGGGACATTTGGTGACACTCGCCCGCCGACAACCGTGGAAACTCGTGCTAGCACCGTCAGTCCAACACTAGTGAATGCGCCTTTCCCTGCCGGAGCGACTCAGCCATTCATTGATAATCAACCGGATGCCCCGTTTGGCAATTCCACGGCCAACGATCCCTTTGGTGCTGGACAGGCAGGATTTCGGGCTCGCCCGCCATTTGGCACATTTGATAACCCACTCCAACCTGGCTTGACCGATTTTACGGCAGGTACAGGGACAACAGCAGATACATTTACCTTTGGGTTGCCGGAGATTTTCCAATTTCCCCGACGGTTTCTGGCCCAACTCCAGGCTGAGATCGTCAGTAATAATGCTAAGATTCTGACCGATCCAACGTTGATTGTGCAGGAAGGTCAGACTGCAGACGTGAACTTGACCCAGGAAATTGTCGGCAACCGAACAGTAACTATCACCACGACTGACGGCGGTACATTACAAACTGAGAATATTCAAATCGATCAAGTTGGATTGGTTGTGTCGGTGAATGTGGATCGAATTGATGATAATGGCTTTGTCTCGATTCGGGTGAATCCCCTGGTGAGTTCTCCCCTGGCTCAGCAGGAAACCTCGACGACAGGAGGAACCTTTACCTTGACGCAGCAACGGTCGCTTAACTCTGGACTGGTGCGGTTGCGGGATGGTCAGACGCTGATTCTGGCGGGGATTATTCAGGATCAGGATCGAACCACTGTCAGGAAAGTCCCCATTTTGGGTGATATCCCGTTGCTGGGTGCGTTGTTCAGGAGCACAACCCGGCAAAACGATCGTAGTGAAGTGGTGGTGCTGGTAACGCCAAATATTCTGGATGATTCAGAGCGTTCTACGTTTGGCTATGGCTATGTCCCAGGGGACGAAACCCGTCAGCTCCTGCAACGTAATGGTGCATTTGAAGTGAATCAGCGTTAATAGCGCTAATGGGGTAGGTTGCTCCCCAAATGACAATATGCTGGTGGCCCTCAGACGACATCCTGTTGCTCGGTTGGGGGCTTTTTAGTGGAAATAGACGACTCTTGCGTCTGTGAAGCCTTGCGATCGCAACAGCCAAACTACACTTTCAGCTGCAGAGCGGCTGGAGAAAGCACCTGCCCGGATGTAAAACCCTAACCTGGAGCGAGCAAGGAAAGCATCGGGTACGCATTGACGCACTGCACTCAGCAAATCTGCGCGACGGCCAGGGATAACCACGACATAATTTCTGCCAGGAACATGCCCAATAACAATCCTACCGGCCTGATAAGCAGCGTTATAATGACGGGCTGTCTGGCCAACACAAGGAGGGGAAGGTACAGGCCGAGCTTGTGCCATAAATACCATCGTGCTCCAGCACCCCCAGGTCAATAAGCCAACTGTGACGAGCTGATCGATTTTGTCAGTCACAACCAAATTTTCATGCAATTTCCAGAATCAGGGACTATACTCTATCCACCTTGAGACATGAAATCCCACCCAAAGGCAAAACTCCTCGTTTCAATATCAATAAATTGAAGCAGATTAGGCAAAAACTAGTCCCCATTCTCAGTAATTGACTGCTAATTTCTGTTCAACGGCTGCACCCGCTAATTCTTCTCACTATACCTGTCTCCGATCAGCGAACAACGAACCCTCATAAAAAATGGACTATAGTAATTCAAAATTTGAATTCTATAATTTTGCCAGATAAATTCATAGTAAGATTAACAATTTTCAACAAATCGTTCGAATGCAGAAAGAATACACCAACTATTCTGCATTCGGAATTGCTGAACGAACAATGAGCCTTCAACAACGAGTGACAATCTCCATCTAGAACGTGACACTTGCAAAACTGGCTGGTTCTCTTCACCCCTGACCAGTATTTTCTGCTAAAAAGCTTCAATGCAGCGAGCGCATCTGCGTGAAGCAATGATTGAGGTAATGTTTTAGGGGTTTTGGGCTGCTGACTTAAAATGTGGGACAAAATTCAGAAAATAGCATTCAGTATTCAGAACTTAAGATCTAGTCGTCTGCCGATCGATGAAGCATAATTTCTGGATTGTATTTGTATCGAATTGTCCTGACTTGAGGTAGTACCCAGATTGTTGACCATCACCTTGCCTCAAAATCCAATCTTGACTGTTCCTGGGTTAGGGGTAAGTTGTTATAAAACGCGAGTTCTCAAGTCGCTGGGGTGCTATGAAATATGTTCGGGGCTTTTCATCAAGCCTCAGAAAGCGCTATATTGCAGCGCAATCTATTGTCGGCGTGTGTAGGAGTTTAAATTCATGGGCTTTAGATTTGGTCTTGATAAAGCAGCATCTTCAGCACTCATTTTTGCAACCTTGGGGTTGTTCAGTACCAATCCTGCTGTTGCCCAAGCGATTCTGGAGGCAGAAGAGACTTTAGCGCAAACTGCTGAGGTTTCAGCATTTACAGCTGTGCAGGAGGTTGAGTTATCGGCATCGGTTGGTGCCAATGCCATTGAATTGACTGGATTGGCCGGTAGTGACATGGAGGAAACGGGATCTGTTCCCCAGGAGGATGCGATCGCATCCTCCCCTAACCCTTCACCAGGATCCGCCAACAATCCCTCAACTGCAGCCCCAACTGCAGCACCTGGAGCAGCATCAGCCAGCCTTCCCGTCACCGCTGAAATTCTCGGAGGGCATTTCTCCTCCGAACTCGACGCAAAAGCTTCTCCGGCTTCCTCCTTGAAAGCAGAGACAACAGGAGAAGCCATCACAGACATCAGTAGCTTTGTCGCCGATCGGTCAACAACCGCTGATACGCTCACTATTGCCGACGAAGCATCCCCAATGACACCTGGCCAGATGCTCGCCGAAGCAGATTTCCTCGATCCAGACGATCCAGCTGCAGCCGATGCCGTCATGGCTCAGGTCACCTCTGTATCTCAACTATCTGACGTACAACCCACCGACTGGGCATTTCAAGCCCTACAATCCTTAGTCGAACGCTACGGTTGCATCGCAGGCTATCCCAACGGCACCTACAAAGGCAATCGCGCCCTCAGCCGGTATGAATTTGCCGCTGGCCTCAATTCCTGTCTTGACCGAATGAACGAACTGCTCGCCGAAGCCACTGCCGACCTGGCAACGCAAGAGGAACTCGCCGTTCTGCAACGCCTGCAAGAAGAATTCGCCGCCGAGCTAGCCACCCTGGACGGTCGCATCGATCTGTTAGAAGGTCGCACCGCTGAACTCGAATCTAACCAATTCTCCACAACCACCAAACTGTTTGGACAGGTCGTCTTCGGTGTTCAAGGACGAACTCAAAACGACTTTGACATCTTCCTCGACCGGCTCGCCGATGCCGATACCCAAATCAACGTCATTACCAACACCCAGCTCAGCTTTTTCACCCAATTTAGCCCCAACAGTATTCTACTGACGGGTCTCCAGGCGGGTAGCGGCAGCACTGTTGACGCCGGCCCCAGCTTGACCAACTTTGTCCGACTTGGTTTTGAAGGCGACACCGACAACGATGTCCAGCTGAGCGACCTGACCTATCGCCACCTGATTGCTAACCGATTGGCTTTCATCATTGGCACCGAAGGACTCAACGCCGTCAACGTTTTTCGCGGTGCAAACCGGGTAGAAAGCGCTGGTTTTGGGCCGTTGTCCCGCTTCGCCCAACGCAACCCCATTATCAGCATCGGTAACGGTCGTGCTGGAGTTGGCTTCGACTGGCAAATCCTATCCCGATTGAGCTTGCAAGCCGTCTACTCCGCTAGCTTGCCCGATAATCCCACCTTTGGCGGTATCTTTGGTGGAGACTTCGGCGAAACAGCAGCAGCAGCCCAACTGGTGGTTTCCCCCACCAGCGACTTCGACATCGCCTTCCAATACGTCAATTCCTACTCGCCCTTTGGTCGTCTGGCCACAGGCATCGGCGACGACCAGGTAGCCGTCCTGGGCGGCAACTTTCGCGCCCCCCTGAAAACCAACGCCGTCGGCACCAGCCTGGAATGGCGCATTACCTCTGGCGTCAGTCTGGGAGGCTGGTTCGGCTACACCTCCTCCAGCTTGGTCGAGGAAACTGGCACCGTAGAAACCATCAACTGGATGGCCTACCTCAACTTCCCCGATCTCTTAGGTGAAGGCAACCTGGGCGGCATCTACGTCGGACAACCGCCCCGCATCACCAGCAGCGACCTGCCCCTGGGGCGGAACGTTCCCTCGCTCATTTCCCGGGGCGATCCTTTTGGTCAAGCAGGCGGGCAACCCGGAACCACCACCCACGTCGAAGCTTTCTATCTCTATCGGCTTTCCGACAACATCACCATTACTCCCGGATTCATTTTCCTGTTCAACCCCGGTCACAATGATGACAATGACACCATTTTCATTGGTGCCCTCCGCACCACGTTTACATTCTAGAAGTGCATTCCTGACCAGAGTTTGGGAATTCTAAGGGGTACCTGGAACTGTTGCGCGCTCCCGATCGTCTCCCTAATCGTTCCGGCAATACGCATGGCTAGTTCCAAACTCGTTCAACAACGAACCTCTCCCCTCTCGATTGTTTTTTTGTATTACTGCATTGGATAAAGGAAATCCGGAGCAGTCTACAATGGGTGCAGGCAAGTTTCCGTTTTCAAAAACCTTCCCTCTGCTGCAGTTTAGTTAGTCCTCCAGCACTTTATGCTGGTCTCGCTAGAATTCCCCCTTCTATAAAGTTGATAAAAACTATCTGACTCAAGGCTTTACGCTGCCTGCAGTCGATCTCGGCTATAGTTCCTGCGATTAGGCAATTCCATCTCCATAAACTGTACTTTCACTTGAGGAGTTCTACAGTGATTGCATCTTTAACTCGCTCCTTCATTGGCGTGGGGCTGGCTGGCGGTCTGGCTATGGCCCTCACCCCAGCCGCTCAAGCCCAGATCGCTATCACAGGCGGCGACTTTAGCGGTCAATCTGCTTTTTTCGTGCCAGGGACCAGTCCCGAAGGCAATGTCAGACTCTTTGACATTAATATCCAGCAACTGCGCATTGTCACCCCCAACGGTACCACCACCACCTCAGTCTTTACTCCCGCCGCTGCCGGTTTCCAGGATACCAACAACAGCGGCCTGCCAGACTCCGGCGACCGGGGCGTTTTGCAGGGCACCTTGCGCGGTGTTGCCTTCACACCAGCGGGTCTCCCCTTTAGCTTCTCGGGCCGACCCACCGCCATTAACTTCGCCCTCAATAGCTTTACTGCCAATGTAGGAGAGTTCTCCGGCACGTTGATCAGCCCAACAGTCACAGGCAGCGCGCCCCTGGTTTTCTTCCCGGCTCAGATTACAGGGCTGAGCAACCCCGCTTTCGAGGCCACGCTGGGGGATTTGCAAGTGGGAGATTTTGAAGCTGGTATCAACAGCGGCATCATTGCCCTGAATTCAGATCTAAGTTTCCTTGACAGCGGTGGTTTCACCCCACCTCCCACATTCCTGGCCCGACGGATCAAATTTGAGTTTAAAGGCGAAGACGTTATTCCTGAAACCGGGACTGACTTTAACCCGCTTGATGACACAGATAACGATGGCAACGACGAAATCCGGTTTGTCGGTGCGGTAAATGACAAACTCAAGATTGAGAGTGTTGGCGGCTCGGGTCCCACAATCGAGAGCAACTTTGGAGCGGTTGACATTACCATTCGCGATAATAACCCTGACGTCAAGGTTGAAAATGGCTTGCCAGATGCAACCCAATCCATCGACAAATACGAGATTAAGGGCGAAAGTCAGGGTATCTTTGCCATCTTTGGACCGAACAGGTTCGCCTTTAGCGGTATCCCTAAGAAAGACACTGAATACAAGTTCGAGCAGGGCAACAGCAAGCTGGAAGGCGAAAGCAGCGGCCGGGTAAATTTCACGGCGCTGTCTGGGATCGGGAACTTTACGAACACCATTGACTTTACCCAGTTCGAGGTCCCTCAGATCGATCCGGTGGCAAACCTGGGCTTCTGTCAGATCTGCGGCACAAATTTGAATTTTGGCAGTGACCTGGCAATTGGAGGGTTTATCTTCACAGTCGGAAATCCCATTGTTTTTAATAACAATGTCAATGTCAATGTCGATGCTGCCACTAACGTTGAGGCCAATTTGAGCGTCAGTGCTCGGTTTGCCCGAGATCTCAGTGACACAACCAATGTCACGTTCCGGACGACGAATTCGGCGAACACGGTGCTGTTCACCGGCAAGGGCTATGGTACCGGGCGCTATCGCTATCGCCTGCTGGCCGGTCGCAAAATCTACAAGCGTGCGATCAAGAAGATCAAGGTAAAGGTCAGCAAGAAGGGCAAAGTCAAGATCAAGGTCAAGTTTGTCAAGAAAGGTAGCAAGCGCTATTACGTAGTGCGTCGCGAGGATGACTATATCATTGGTCGTCGTCGGGTAATTGGCCTGCAGCAAATTGGGCCTGGTTGCCGCATCTTCCCTGGATTGGTAGGTCTGAGGGAAATCCCCGTTGACGACATTCCCGACGACACGCCACCAGGTGACGATCCGCCAGGAGATGACATGCCAGGTGATGATGACGATGACGGCGATGATGACGATGATGGCGACGAAGGCGATGATGACGATGACGGCGATGATGACGATGACGGCGATGGTGGCAGTGGTGGCTACCCCTCAGGGCAGGAAGGCTTGAATGAAATCCCAGTCGATGGTGGTGACTCATCCTCTGGTGGGTCAGGGAGTTCGGATGCTGCGCCGACTGACGATGCCGATCTGGCGGTAGAGCCACTAGACATCAAGGCTGAAGATGCCGATCTCTCTGAGGTTCTGGTGGATGAGACAGTGGAACTGTCTGATGCTGAGATAGTAGAACTGTCTGATGTTGAGACAGTTCCACTGTCTGATGCTGAGATAGTAGAACTGTCTGATGTTGAGACAGTTCCACTGTCTGATGTTGAGACAATAGAACTGTCTGATGCTGATGTTGATGTCTTCGATCTCGCGCCGGAGACCGTTGAGGAAACGGCAGCACAGGTTGAGTCTGAAACGGTTGAGGATGTTGTTCCAGTGACAACGTCGGCAATTGAATCGGATGCGACTGTCGCCCATGACAGCGCTCTGAACTGAGCGACGCTAGTTCTGATGTCCAGACTGTTTCTCAACAGTTTGGGTTCGCAGATAGACTAGCTTTTCTAGGGGCACCCGCAAGGGGTGCCTTTTGTTGTTTTGTCTTGGAAACGCAATCAAGACAATTGATGCAGTGTTTTCCTAGCAAGACTTCCCCCAACCCATAATCGCCAATCTAAACGCCAAAATGGTCTTAAAAGCCAATTCAATTCTTATATAATTGGTCTAAGCAAACCGAATTTGGTCTGAGATGGCTCTGTCTTTTTTTTGGGGTAGTGGCAAATCAAGTAATGATTTTTGAGCGCGCAGGTGTAACCTGCGCGCTCAAAAATCATTACCTCTATAGGACTACCCTTAAAATAACCATCCAAAGGGCGCAAGCGGGCTAATTCCGTTTGCGGTTCCACCAGGATCCCATGCCAATGACACCAAAGGCGAACAGGCTGAAAACAGACCCTGGTTCTGGGACGGAGGTTGTATGCCCAGAACCGCCGCCGCCAGAACCGTCTGAACCGCCGCCGGAGTCGTCGGGTGGTGCTTCGCCTTCGACTGTGGGTATGTCTTCAAAGGCGAGAGCAGCAATGGCACCACTCCCAGGAAGGTGAACGTCCAGGCGGACGACGGAGTCCAGGGAACTGAGATCGTAGGTTTGCAGGGTATTGTCCTGGCCAGGAAGCAGGTCCAGGGTAAATTGTGTTGAGTCTTGTCGGAATGCTGTGATGTAGCCGTCGCCTGGGTTGGTGCCTCCACCATCTAAGAGGGTAATTTTGTCGAGGTCGACGGAAAAGAAGGGGAAGATGAAGCTGAATGTGCCGCCTAGGTCCCAAACATCGGGTGGAGGTGCGGGGTTGGCGTTCATAATCAAGACGTTGCCGACGCCTGCGGCCAGGTTGTTGTCTCCGCCGGAGCAGGCTCCACCAAAAGGACCGCAGTTGCTGTTAAATACTTTCAGAGGATGTTCTGAAGGTTCTTCGGTGCTGGGGTTGGGGTCTGAGTCCAGTAAGATGCCGAGGCGTTGCCATTTATCAGCAACGTTATCGCCGTTAGAAGCATCTATGGGAGCGTTGAAGTGGTCGGTGTCGAAGTCAAGGTTGAAGTACCCTGCTTGAACGGGATCGATGTTGGCTATGCCAGTTGCGATCGCGATGCTTGCGATCGCAATTGATAATCTTCCTGCGGATGTTGTCAATAAACCTTTCATAAATCAAGAACCCAACGATAGATGAGGTCACCAAGAGTTTTCAGACAAAACTAGAGCGAACTTGTGTCGTAAGGACGGTCAGTTCGAAGACGTTCAAACTCCTCAAATTCAGATATTCAACTGGCTTGTATGCTGTTCTTTGAAAGAACACAGCTGCCGTTGTCGCCAACACAAAGATCTCACCTTTCCTCCATCCTTCCCGGATAGCTACAAATCACGATTGTTGCTATCGGGAGACTCTGGCATGGCTTGTCGCAATCCGTGTCTATTTGTAGAGACAATCCCTCAAACTACTTGGGAACGTGCAGGTTGGACGCTATTAGAAGCTTGAGAATAATTGAGGATTGCAATCGTTAAACAGAAATAAGCTATTACTTGTGCTTGTTACTCAAGAATGATTATTGCTTGTAAACCCTGGAATGCACCCATCTAAGCTGTTATCAATGCACCTGACTTAAGCGGGATAAGCTTAGTTCCTTAACGTCAATTTTAAATCGTTTTTATAGGAGAGTCTTGAGTACAAACCTGCAAAGACTTTGTCTTTGTTTTATGAAGATAGGGGCAAACTTTTGATACACTCTGGCATCTTTCTGTAGCAACTGGCAATATCAGCAAAATAATTACGTCAAAATACTGCTTCCTTCAAGCAACCGATCGACGATGCTCCAAATAGAGGTAAATACACGGAAGGTTACGGCTTGCGGTCTTAATCCGTGGAATTTCCCTTGTCACTGCTGAAAACCATAGAGTTTCCCTGGGGAAACTACATGTATTTTCTATGCACGACAAGATTGGAGTAAAGCTGAAGAGATGCTTAAATTTCATCATGGAGAGCGATTCTCTATGATAGAAGCTTCGCCAACGCAATTTTGTTTAGACTAGCAGATTAGACCGGGTAAATCTCTTGAGGCAGCGATCGTGTTATTGCTTTCTGAAGTCAAAATTAGCAATGGGTATTGTGAAAAAAACCTTCTCTGTTTTGCTGCTTTGTTTGCTTTGGTTTCTCCCCACTAATGGCCTTTTGGCTGAACCTGAACGGATTCAGCGAGGCAATCTTGCGATTGAGGGCATTCCGGAGATTCCTGAACGGATAGAACAACGTCTGACTCAATATCAAAATGCCAGGGCTGCCTACTTGCAGGATTGGCTGCCTGCTGGGGAAGGCATTGTAATTTCAACCCGATTTGGCGAAACAAGCCAGTTGCATCTGGTTAAGAAGCCGGGTGGAACCCGCCAACAGATCACGTTTTTTGATGAGCCTGTCGGTGGTGCTGCCATCAGTCCGAATCCTGCAGTTAATGGTTTTTTGTTTAGTAAAGATATTGGAGGTTCGGAGTTCTACCAGATCTTCTTCTTCGATCTGAAAACTGGGAATTATCGTTTGCTTACTGATGGCAAGTCTCGCAATGGAGGGGCGCTCTGGTCGAATAGGGGCGATCGGTTTGTCTTTTTCTCGACCCGGCGAAATGGGCGAGATTGGGATTTGTATCTGGCTGATTTCAAACATCCTGAACGTGCGGAACCGATTTTAGCGGCGGGAGGGGTCTGGACTCCTTTAGATTGGTCGCCGGACGATAGACAATTACTAGTCAGTAAGTTTGTTTCTATCAACGAGTCTTATTTGTATGTGTTGGATCTGGAGACAAAAACGTTAACGCCTTTTGACTCTAACCCAGAGAAAGTCTCTTATGGTGGTGCTGCCTATGGAAAGAATGGTGAGGGAATCTATTTTGTATCCGATCGGAATAGCGAGTTTCAGCGCCTCCAGTATGCTGATTTAAACACTGGCGATATCAACATTTTGACCGATCGGATTCCCTGGGATGTGGAGGACTTTGCCCTGTCTGACGATGGACAGTATCTGGCATTTACGGTGAATGAAGAGGGGGTGAGTCGGTTGCATGCGATCGCGCTTCCCTCAATGCAATCCATTTCTCTGCCCGATCTTCCTGTGGGACTTGTCTATGGTCTCGAATTTAATCCGGATAGCACTCAGCTTGGTCTGGTGTTGAATACGCCACAAACAACTGCTGATGTTTATACGTTCGATCTCAAGAGCAAGCAGCTTGCCCGCTGGACCTATAGCGAGGTTGGGGGGTTGAATACAGCTAACTTTGTGGTGCCGGAGTTGATCCGCTACGAGACCTTCGATCGGTTCGAGGGACAACGACGTACAATTCCTGCTTTCTATTACAAGCCTCGAGGGCAGGGTCCCTTCCCGGTTCTGATTAGCATTCATGGCGGACCTGAGGGCCAGAGCAGGCCGTTTTTTAGTCCGATGACGCAGTACTATGTCAATGAGCTGGGAATTGCTGTATTGCTGCCGAATGTGCGTGGTTCTGTTGGGTATGGCAAGAGCTACTCGCAATTAGATAATGGGTTTAAGCGAGAGGATTCGGTGAAAGATATTGGTGCTTTGTTGGATTGGATTGAGCAGCAACCTGAACTGAACCGCGATCGCGTTGCCGTACGTGGTGGTTCCTATGGCGGCTATATGGTCTTAGCTGCCATGATCCGCTATAACGATCGCCTGCGAGCTGGTATTGATATTGTCGGTATCAGCAACTTCGTCACCTTTTTGGAGAACACCCAGGATTATCGACGCGACCTGCGTCGGGCTGAATATGGCGACGAACGGGTTCCCGAGATGCGCGAGTTCCTGCTGCGAATTTCCCCAACTGCCAACGCTGACCAAATTACCAAGCCCTTGTTTGTGATTCAGGGACTCAACGATCCCCGCGTTCCTGTAGGGGAAAGCGAACAAATCGTCCAGATTATCCGAGAAAATGGTGGTACGGTGTGGTATTTGCTAGCCAAGGATGAAGGACACGGCTTTCGTAAAAAAGCCAATCGGGATTACTACAGACGCGCTGCTGTTCTCTTCCTGGAACGATTTCTGTTGGGCAGGGAACAGGGAACGGGAAATGGGGAATAGGGAACGAGGAATGGGGAATAGGGGAGAATGGCGCTGACTTAAGCGTAGGATGGGCAAAGCGAAACGTGCCCAGCAGAGAGCCTGTGATGGGCACGGGCATAGCTCTTTGCCCATCCTACTAAACTGGATAACTAATAATGAGTGTAGACTTTTTGCCCTCAAACAATCCAAAATCTAAAATCTAAAATCTAAAATCCACAATATGACTGCTTTGTATCAAAAAATCCAGCGATTCTACGACGCTTCCTCTGGTTTATGGGAACAAATCTGGGGCGAGCATATGCACCACGGTTATTACGGGCCATCGGGTCAGGAACGTAAGGATCGTCGTCAGGCTCAAATTGACTTGATTGATGCCCTGCTGGACTGGGCACAGATTCGTTTTGCTGAACAGATCCTGGATGTGGGTTGCGGTATCGGTGGCAGTTCTCTCTACCTGGCACAAAAATTTCAGGCGGCTGCCACTGGCGTTACCCTCAGTCCTGTGCAAGCAGCTAGGGCAACAGAGCGAGCGCAGGCTGCTGGTCTGGAGACAAGTACTCGTTTCCAGGTGGCCAATGCTCTGGATCTGCCTTTTGACGACGATGCCTTCGATCTGGTCTGGTCGTTGGAAAGCGGCGAACATATGCCTGATAAGGAACAGTTTCTACGGGAATGCTATCGCGTCCTCAAACCAGGCGGAACCTTGCTTCTGGTGACCTGGTGTCACCGGGATGTTGCTTTACCGGCTGGGCCGTTGACTGCTGACGAACAGAAACATCTGGCTGCGATTTATCGGGTTTATCGGTTGCCTTATGTTATTTCCCTGGCCAATTATGGTGCGATCGCACGATCGCTCCACTTCCAAGAGATCCAAACCACTGATTGGTCAACTGCTGTAGCTCCATTCTGGAATGTGGTGATTGATTCAGCATTGACGCCATCGGCTATTCTGGGTTTATTGCGAGCAGGCTGGCCAACTCTCCAGGCCGCGCTCTCGTTAGGGCTGATGCGACGGGGCTATCAGCGCGGTCTGGTTAGATATGGTTTGCTGCGGGCGACAAAATAAGGTTATCGCAGAAGGCAGGAGACAGAGGGCAGGAGGCAGAAGGGAAAGGTTGACTGCATCTGGTAAGGATTAAGTGCGATCGCACACATGTTTCAACACAAAATCTCTCAAGAGACTCAGCACTTCCGGGCGAATCTCATGTCCCATATCAAATTCCTGATACTCTAACGCCACTCCCATCGCAATCAAACTCTCTTTTGCTTGTTGAGCAGCAGTCAAGGGGACCACAGGGTCTTGTCTGCCATGAGCCATGAAAATAGGTGCAGCACTCGCTGCATCAGATTGAGTCCTGGGATGCAGATAACCACTCAACACTACCAGAGCCGCTAGCGGTAGCGACAGCCCCACCTCCAACGTCATCGCTCCTCCCTGGGAAAACCCACCCAAAATCGTTCGTTCTGATGGAACACCTGTCTCCTGTGCCAACGTCCCCAACCAATCTAGCAGCTGTTGTCGGCTGGCCGCCAGTTGTTGGGCATCTCGCTTCTCCAGGTCGTACCACATCAGGGAACCTGGTGGTGCATAAGGATGGGGAAACGGAGCATTGGGAAACAGAAATTGGAATTCTGGTAAACCTAGCATAGAGGCCAGAGGGGCCAGATCTTGAGCATTGGCTCCCCAACCATGCAACAACACAATTAAGCCTTGGGGGGTTTTGCCCTTTATAGGTGGCACACTGGTAACGTTTAGGGACAATCGTTTGCTCCTTATACTTGCTTACCCTTATTCGGTAGTCCTCTAGAGACGAGAATTCTCGAGCGTACGATTGGGTTCTGCACGCTCAAACATCCTTACTCGCTTAGCGAATGGTTGAAAAGTCCTCAGAAGGTAGTAAAACACCTCAGATCCCCCTCTAAATCCACCTTAAAAAGGGGGACTTTCGACCATAATTCCCCCCCGTAAGAAAAGGGGAGCCAGGAGGGATCAAATACTTTTCAAACACCCTCTTACCATTACCCCTTATTTTTGGTCATTGGTCAACAGAAGGATGAATCAACAATTCATCCTTGCAATTGCCAACCTCTATTGACTAGACCTATAGATCATAACTGAATCATCATCAATCTCTAATATTGTTTCTAAGGTATAACTTTTTTTTAATTGTGATTCCAGGATCTGCTGATAATTCTGGGGAATCGCGCTACGAGTGCTCAAAATAATATAAAGGGGTTCCTTATTCAGGATAGATTTTAACTCCTGGAGCGGATCTCTACCAGCGATGACCGAAGTTCCTCTAGTCAGGTGGGAAATAAAAACAAATTTAGTTGGCAGTTTTGCCCGAGTTAAATAATAAGTAACCAAATGATGGTTGACTACATAGATATAATCTTCTTCATCAACTTTTGTCTTGAGATAATTAGCAACAATTGCTTCTTCATCATGCCAACTCCCAATGCTTCTAATTTGTCGATTTAGGACAAAATCAAAAGTTGTTTTAACTTGGTTATAAATTGCTTGTCCAATCGGGAAAATGAGAATCAGAAAAATTGATAAATAATATTTTATAATGTTTTTTTTGAACTTTTCATGGGTTATTTTAACCAGCGAATAAGCACTGAGAAGGCTCAATGGTGGTAATAGGTGCAGAAAATAGTGACCAAAAAATTGTTTTGACAACAGAGTTGCGGTAAAAGTCGAACAAAACCAGAAGCCTAAAAATAGAATTTTTTGTTTTTCTATTTTTGATAATTTCCTGATATTTAGAAAGATATGGAATGGAAGTATAAGCAAGCTCAAATAAAGCAGAAGATGCTTGGTAATTTGATTTCCAATTTCACTTAACATTCTCTCTATAGAAAACTCAGTCATTGCCACATATTTTTGATTGGCGATTAACGTTGAATAAATATAATCATCAAAATGCTGAACCGATAAAAAATAGAGCATAACCAGAACAAAAGGTAAGAAGAAGCCGATACCGATCCATTGATAAAACTGCAATAGTTCTTTGATAGAATCTTTAATGTGATTTTTTGCCAAACTCAATATCTGAAAACTGCCGATCGAGAGTACTGCGATGAAATCCATGACAACAACGTATTTAATTTGCATTCCCAGCCCTATAAACAAGCCAATACAAAAAATCTTCAATTTTTCATATTGATGGGTATTGAACAACAGGTAAAATGCAAAGGTAATGAACGGGGCAAATAAAATCTCTGCATTGGAAGCAGTACCGCTATTATTGAAAGTGAAAATTAAATAAAAAATACCGGCTATGAGACCAATTGTTTTACCTTCTCGTTCAAAAGTTGTTCCGATTTTATAGAGCATATAGCTGGTTAGTGCAATGGCAAGACAGGCCAGGATCCGAATTGAGGCAATAGAATCTCCAAAGATCGCGATCGCACCAGAGAATAGCCAGAAAAGTCCTGGTGGTTTGTGATCCCAAACCTGAACATAAGGCGGATGCCCTTGCAATACACTGCGAGCAACAAGCAAGTAAAGCGTTTCGTCTTTATCCAGAACAGATCGAAAGAATGTCCAGGCTCTGAGCACGAAGGTTGATATAAAAAATCCTGAAAAAACAATCCAACTCTCTTGCTTAATTATCAATCGGTTCTTCATACTAATTGCTATGTATGCTCAACGTTGACTGCAGTCTGGAATGCAAACAAACTGATGAAACCTAATTTATCTGATTTGAAAAAACGTTGGCAAATGCGGGGACATTTTGTTCTCCTCGCTTGTCTATTTGGCATTGCCCATACCCAGGCTCCTCTTTATAAATCTGCTGGCAATCATAATACTAAATTTCTTCACGGACTCGCAGCAGCAGGGCATGGTTTCCTGAGCGAAGATTGGATGGCAAATACTCTCAATCCATTGCCAGTTTTTAGCTATCTGGTCAAGACCGGATATCAGTATGTTCATTCAGAATACATATTCTATATTTGCTATCTGCTGATTTTTGGCATTTATTTATCCAGTACAATCCGTATCGTTGATTCTATATACAAGATCAAAAAAACAAAACTGAAATATCTTGTATACTTAACCGCATTTATTTTCATTCATACAGTTAATATTGAAATCTTCGACTTTGATACTGCCTGGCATCTTCATTCGGGTGTTGCCGGTCAATACATTCTAGATTTGGAATTTCAGCCTGCAAGTTTTGGTGCTTTAATTCTACTTTCTATTTGTCATTTTCTCGATCGGAAACTATTTCTTTCAATCTTCTTTTTATGTCTGGCAGCAACAATTCATCCGGCTTACCTTCTGAGTGCAGCAGTTTTGACGTTTTGCTATATGTTTCAAACACTCATAGAGGAGAAAAATCCTGGCAAAGCAATATTGCTAGGAGGGTGGGCTTTTGTCCTGGTTTTGCCAACGCTCCTCTATACGTCTTTAACATTTAGTGCCACCTCGCCTGAAATTTGGCAACAGGCAAACGACCTGATTACTCAGGTTAGAATTCCCCATCACTCTATTCCCCAAGTTTGGTTAGCGGATGGAACTGCTTATCTGCAAGCCTTGGTTGTGGTAGGGGCTATTTATGCAGTCAGAGATACAAAATTGTTTGCTTTGCTGTGTTTTCCTTTTCTGTCTGCTGTTGTTTTGACTGGGGTGCAAGTTCTTTTCCATAACAATACATTCGCATTTATTGCTCCCTGGCGCCTTTCCGTTTTCCTGGTTCCTCTGTCAACCTATCTCATTTTGGGAGGGCTGGTCGATGGCCTGTTTCGGCGGTATTGCGATCGCATCAACACCCATCAAACCCTCATTGCTCGCTTAAGCCTCGCCACACTTTCACTTTTGGTCTCGATCGGGGCAGTTAACCAAGTAGGTATGTTTCTACATCAAGATCGAACCATACCCATGATGAATTTTATCAAGCAAACCCGGCAAGCCGGAGAGGTGTATCTCGTGCCCCCGGATTCGCGGCAGATCCGGAAATTTCGTCTGTACACAGGCGCTCCCATCTTTATCAATCACAAATCCCATCCCTACAAAGACGTTGAAGTGCTTGAGTGGGACAAACGCCTGCAACTTGCCCGACAATTCTATGAAGATACAGACAATCGCTGTCAGTTGCTGCAAACCCTATCGATTCGCTATGGCATTACCCACACTGTGCTAGAACAGCCAAAAATAGATACCAATTGTGAAATCTGGGAGCAACTCTATAGTAACGAACACTATATGGTGTATCGGATAAAGCGACGCGATCGCGAATCGCAAACCGATCGGATTCTGAAATAGGAAACCATAAATTTGTCAAGATACTCGATCGGCTATCAATACCTCCAAAGTTGGATTTTGGATTTTGAACCTCCGATATTCTATCGATAGTAGGAACACCTTTAATCCTACTCAAGTTGGAGTCACATTAGAATAATGAGGCCAATGTATACAACATCAGAGCAAGAATCAAAGTGTTTGATCCTTTGTCAGAATCTTACAGCCATGTATATCCCAATTTATCTTTTCGGTTGGATCTGAGGACAGGAAACATTTTTATTCTGGCAGGTGAAGCGATCGAAATTGTCGTTACTCGGGATGGTAAGTGGGGACTCGAAGAATGAAACCAGACTTTGCAGCAATGAGTCAACCCCAGTTAAGCGCGTATGTTTTGGAACATCGGGAAGATACAGAAGCATTCCAGGCATTGGCCGATAAAATTTTAGTCAGTCCGAATCTCAAGTGGTATGCCCCTGAAGAGGCTGAACGCTTTGATGAAATCCTGGCTGAGGCGCGAAAGCATCGTGGAGAAAAAGCGAGCTAGGCCCCTTCTGATTTAATAGATGAGGATTTCTCCAGCAGGGTTCTCAGAATAAGCAAACGAAACGCCCCCAGACCGTCACGACCGGGGGCACGCCATGATTACTCTTTAACCATCCGTACAATAACAAGGAACCCCCGAAAACTCCACAGGGGTGTCACCCCTCATGAGGAACATTTGAATAATCCATGAAAACTGAATTACCCCTCTCCTTTTCTGGCAGAGGTAATTCAGTTAGCCTATTTGAGCGCAGGGGTAATCCATTGGTTCGAATATTCCGATCGCCTGGGATCGATCCTTTTCCTGAAGCACCAGAGAGAAATGGGAGAATCCAGCAGCAATGCTGACTCTCGATTTGAACTGAATCGAGGATCAGGCCAGAGTTTCGGGACAATACCCTAACCCTCTGACAAATTGCTGTCGAAACTCTTCAATTTCTTGCCGCTCTGGGGTGCCATGGGAAACAACCGCAACCTGATAGCGTCGCATCACTTCAACTGGAGATTGACCCGTTTCCAAACTCCATAATGCCATTTGCAAGCGAATTTCAGGCTGGTAAGGAATGCCTAACTCATTCATAAAGGCACGGAAATCGCCGTGCTGCTGGGGCGTTAAGAGACTTTTCATCTTAACCTTGACGACCCACCCATCAATCTGGTGGATGATCGTCATAAACTGAGTGGGGAGGTGAGAGTTTGCATGCAGGTACTCCACCGCTCTCAGAGTCAGGCTAGCATTTGCAAGGTAGTAGAGGTACTCCATATCCATAACTTGAGAGACCAGCGAATGTTATGCTCTAATCTTCGCGGGAGAAGCGGGATCATTACTAGGGGCAAAGTCCCCAACATTAGGGTGGGTGTATGGGGAAGTCTACCCAATTCGTCAAAATGCTATGAATTACGACGACAAATCAGAAATCAATTGCCTCGAATTAGATCGTTTGGCAAGCAGCTATGACTATGAGCTACCTCCAGGGCGAATTGCGCAGAATCCTGCGGTGCCAAGGGATAGCGCCCGGTTGTTAGTGGTTCATTCTCGGGATGAGAGTCAGGTTAGTTTGGGGGGAATGGGGAAACCTACCCATTCCCATCACCCATTCCGCGACTTGCCACAATTGCTGCGACCGGGCGATTTACTTGTTTTAAATAACACTCGTGTCATGCCTGCCCGACTCTATGGCCATAAACCTGGAGGCGCTGCAGTGGAGGTGTTGCTTCTGGAACCGCAAGCTGAACATCGCTGGCTGGCGCTGGTAAAACCAGGAAAACGCCTGAAACCAGGCGCAAAAATTATTTTCACCTCTTCCTTAACTTCTCCCCCATCTCCTACACCCCACACCCCACACCCCGTTCTCACCGCCACTATTCTGGACATCGATTTGGCAACTGGAGGACGCATTTTGCAGTTTGAATTGCCCCAAGATGTGTCGTTAATAGAACAATTAGAACACTTTGGCCAAGTGCCTTTTCCACCCTACATCACTGACTCTGAGGCTCAACCAGAGCAATACCAAACGGTTTACGCCACGCAATGGGGAGCAGCGGCAGCACCGACTGCAGGGTTGCATTTCACAACCGATCTCTTGTCAAAGTTGCAGGCACGGGGTATAGAGCAGGCAACTATCACCTTGCATGTAGGGGTGGGCACTTTTCGACCAGTTGAAGTGGAGACGATTACCAGTCACCAGATGCATGGAGAATGGATTGAAGTGTCTCAGGAGACAGTGGATCGGATCCACCACACTCAAGCCAGGGGAGGTCGGGCAATCGCGGTGGGAACAACGGTTGCACGCGCCCTGGAAGGGGCAGCTCAGAGCGGCGAACTTCGCCCTTATCGAGGCAAGACAAATTTGTTTATTTATCCGGGATATCGCTGGCAGGTTGTGGAAGGGTTGATCACTAACTTTCATTTGCCTCGATCGAGTTTATTGATGCTGGTGAGTGCGTTGATAGGCCGCCAGCGCTTATTGGAGTTGTATCAGGTTGCCATCGATTGCCAGTATCGATTCTATTCTTTTGGGGATGCGATGTTGATTTTGCCAGAAGCCAGATGTTTTTAACCCTCAAGCGTCCGGTTTGAAGGAGGCTGGTGCAGAAGAATTAGATATAGCAATTTTCGGGTGGGTTATACCATTTTGGATTTTGGATTGGCGATTTTGGATTGAAGAAAGGCTTGCTGGGCAAGCGTTCTGTAAATTTTATCGATCGCGTTTCCAAGCCCAATTGGTATTAACCATAGATTGTCTGGGCAGGTGGCAATGTAAAGCAACTTGTCGCAATTGTGCGGTTAATTCACTTGCGAATGGCTATGGGCGATTGATGAAGGAGGAGGAGGGGAGCGGGTTGCTCTACAGCTCCTGGCAATCTTTTCTCAAAAAGGTTCGCAAGACAGATGGACTTTGCCTCTGTTTAGCGCTCCTTTGGCTGCGATTGCGATCGCGTAACGAGATTTCGCATTCAATGTAATGAATTTACTATGACCAACGTTACCCAGAGCTTTGCTGATCTATGGGAAGGATGGGAACAGTCCGAAGAAGGAGATTCCCAGGAAGCACGAACTGTAACTCAGTTGCCGGCCACAAACGTGGAGGCCGCCATTGATATACTGAACGAATTTGGAGACACGGTAGATCAGGCCGAGAGTGCGGACTTTTCTGAAATCCCAACCCTTTCTCAAGATTTCCCCTTTCCGGCTGAAGCAACATCCGATCGCTCATCCTCATGGAAGCAGGACGGTGCAATTGATTTATTCGGTGGTTTCGGGGAAGAGTCTCATCCCAGCACAGAGAATACATCTGATGAGTCTTCGGACATCACCACCCTTTCTCAAGAGTTTTCCTTCCCTCCTGATGAAGCAGGGAGTCAGTCGGCTTCATCCCTGCAAGAGAAAGGCATTGCTCTATTTGAGGGATTTGGGGAAGATGTTCATCCGAACGAAAATACCGAATATTCACCCTTTCAAACCATTCTGCAAGATTTTCCCATTCTGGAAGGGGATGCTCTGACACCCGCTTCTTTACCTCAAGTCGAAGCGTCTGAGGCAGAAGCATTGGAATTTGGCACCATTCTGCAAGATTTTCCGGTCATAGAGGAGGAAATGACTCCGGCCTCTTTACCGGAGGTGGAAGTGCCTGAAGCAGAAGCCCCTGTATTTGGCTCTCTAGAGTTTGGCACTATCGATCGAGATTTTCCTGCCATCGAGGAGAAGGCCCCAACACCGACCTCGCCACTCGAAGTCGAAGCATCCACAGTTGAAGGGGCTGAGGCAAAAGTGCCTGAGTTTGGCTCTTTAGAATTAGGGGTTGAGGCAAAAGCCCCTGGATTTGACTCTCTAGAATTGGGGGCTATCGATTTCTTTGCAGATTTGGAAGAAACAGCGGCTGCACCGGGTAGCGAGCCAGTCAGTCATGGAGGCAACACTGGGTATGGGGCCGCCTCTACAGCAGAATTGGGATTTGATTCTGCGCCTGCTGTGGGAGAGTCAAATCTCGCCTTCCCTGAATTTTGGCAAGACCCGCAGAATGAGGTCCAGGGCCAGGTTGGAGTCGATGAGAATGCGCCCCAATCCGGCGATGGAAATGCACCCCAATCTATTGATAGAGACCAAAAGCAGATTCAGGCTCCTGTTGCGAACGAAGGAGAGGCAATGCCGTTTCCTGAGTTTTGGGGCAATCGGGACGGAGATCGGGGACAAGCCCGGCAAAGTGTGGAGGAGTCTGCTGCTGAGGGAACTCGAACAACAGGACAACCGATGCCGGTGCTGGATGCTGAGGCGGCGATGACGCAATATACCTGGGGCAATGTGATGTTGTCCCATGGAGAACAGAGCTATGCCATTGAAGCCTTTCAAGAAGCGATCCGACTCGATCCAACGCTGATCGGAGCCCAACATAATCTGGGGGTGGCGTTGCGTCAGCAGGGCTGCTTGGAAGACGCTGTGGAGCAGTTCCAGACTGTGATTCGTTTGGTGCCTGATAATGCCCGTGCTCATTACAATTTGGGGCTGGCGTTAGAAAAGCAAGGCAATTTAGATGCTGCGATCGCGGCCTATCGTCAAGCCATCCAACATCAGCCGAATCTGGTTGCTGCTTGCAATAATCTGGGCACGGTATTGCGGCAGCAGGGGCATCTGAAAGCAGCAATCCAGGCTTATCAGCAGGCCATTCGCATCAAGCCAAACCATTGCAATGCTCGCTACAATCTGGGACTAGCGTTGCAAGCCCGAGGCAATCTAGCGGCAGCCATCAAAACATGGCAGCAGGCCATTCGCATCAAGCCCGATCTGTTTGCAGCGCACAAGTGTCTTGGTATTGCGTTGCTCCAGGAGCATGAAGCCGCAGCAGCCATTCCTCATTTACAAACAGCCGTTCAGCATCAACCTGACAATGCTGAGTTACAGGCGCATCTGGGATCGGCCTTGCAACAACAGGGCAATTTGAAATCAGCCATTGCCGTTTACCGGGCGGCCATTCGCCTCGATCCTGAGCAATTGGAAGCCCGTTACCACCTGGGGCTGTTGTTGCAGGAAACTGGACAACAGGAAGAGGCGATTGGCCATTTCAGGGAAGTCGTCCGCCAGAACCCCGATCGCGATCGCGCTTGTTATTATCTAGGGCTGGCACTGCAGCAACAGGGCAAGTCGGAAGAGGCCATTGCCCAGTTTCAAACGGCCATCCAGCTGAACCCCGACGATATCGATCCGCGTTATGCATTGGGGTTGGCTTTGCAGCAGCAGGGCAATCTAGAAGAGGCCATTGCCCAGTTAAGAGAGGTAGCCCGCCAGTATCCTAACGATGCCGAAGTTTGCGATCGTCTGGGACTGGCACTCCAGCAATATGGCCATCTGCCAGACGCCATTCAAGCCTACCAGGATGCGATTCGCATCAATCCCAATTACCTCAATGCTCGTTATAACCTGGCTTTAGCGCAAGTCGATCGAGGACAGCTTGATGAGGCTGTCGTTCAATTTGAAACCATTGTAGAGCAACAGCCTGAAAACGCTGAGGTTCGCTACCAGATGGGACTGACGCTGCAGCAAACGGGGAATCTGGCGGCTGCAATTCAAGTGTATCGGGATGCCATTAGCATCAATCCTAACTATCTGAATGCCCGTTACAGAATGGGAATGGCTTTTCTGGAACAGGGACATCCAGCTGAGGCAGTGGTGCAATTTGGCCGCATTGTAGAGCAACAACCGACCAATGCTAAGGTGCGCTATCAGCTCGGATTGGCCCTGCAGCAACAGGGGGATCTGGCGGCTGCAATTGATGCCTATCGGGATGCCATTGGCCTCAATCCCAACGCCACTGATGTCCAGTATCGTCTAGCTTTAGCGCTGCTAGAGCAAGGGCAGTATCAAGATGCAGTTGCCCAATTGAGCGCAATTGTGGCACAACAGCCTGAAAATGCTGAGGTTCATTACCAGCTGGGACAGGCATTGCAGCATGAGGGAAATCTGACTGCTGCGATCGCAGCCTATCAGGAAGCCATCGATCTCGATCCAGAGCAAACCGATGCCCGCTATAACCTGGGATTGGTGCTACAAGAAACAGGACAACTGGCTGAAGCCATTATTCAACTCAGCGCTGTGGCGCAACAAGAACCCAACCGCGATCGCGTTTGCTATTCTCTGGGATTAGCTCTGCAGCAACAAGGCAATTTGGAGGAGGCCATTACCCAGTTTCAGGTCGCAATTCAGCTCAACCCAGACGATGTCGATCCGCGCTACTCCCTGGGGTTGGCCCTGCAGCAGCAAGGCAATCTGGAAGCAGCCATCACCCAATTTCAGGCAGTCATCCGACGAGATCCCAATGATTCAGACGTCTGCAACCGCCTCGGCATCGCCCTACAGGAACAGGGAAACTTGCCTGCAGCAATTCAGGCTTATCAAGATGCGATTGGCATCAGTCCCAACTACATTGAAGCTCGCTACCACTTGGCTTCAGCCCTGGTGGCACGCGAAGAGCTGGGAGAAGCCGCAGTCCAGTGGGGAAAACTGGTCGAGCAACAGCCTGAAAATGCTGAGATGTCCTATCAACTCGGGCAGGTGCAGCAGAAACAGGGCCATCTAACCGAAGCAAAGCAAGCTTACAATCGGGCCATTCACCTCAACCCCAACGACATCAATGCCCGGTATCACCTGGGACAAGTTCTACAAGAAACAGGACAGTATGCAGACGCCATTGCCCAGCTCAGCATCGTTGTCCAGCAAGAACCGGAACGCGATCGCGCCTGCTATTACCTGGGACTGGCCCTGCAGCAACACGGTCAACTCGAGGAAGCAATCGTTCAGTTTCAAACTGCGATTCAGCTCAACCCAGACGACATCGATCCGCGCTACTCCCTGGGACTGGCCCTGCAGCAACACGGTCACCCAGAAGACGCCATCGTCCAATTTAGAGACGCAATCCAACACCACCCTGATGATGAAAAAGCATACGATCGCCTGGGACTAGCCCTGGAACAGCAAGGCAACTTTACCGACGCCATCCATGCCTATCAAGACGCCCTTCACCTGAACCCCGACTACACCGATGCCCGCTACCATCTAGCCCTGGCCCTGCTAGAGCAAGGTCAGTATAACGACACGATTTCCCAACTCAGCATTCTGATCGAACAACAGCCCGAAAATGCCGAGCTGCACTATCAACAGGGACAGGCATTGCAAAAACAGGGCAACTTACTAGACGCAACGCAGGCCTATCGCGATGCTATTGGCATCAACCCCAACTACACCGACGCCCGCTACGTTCTGGCCTTAGCCCTAATTGAACAAGGCAATTACGCAGACGCCGTTATCCAAGTCGGTACCATCTTCCAACAGCAACCCGACAATGCCGATATTCGCTATCAGCTGGGTCTGGCCCTGCAACAACAGGGTAAACTGACCGATGCGATTCAAGCGTATCAGGCCGCCATCAGCATCGATCCAGACCACCCCCATGCCCGCGAACAACTGTCCCTAGCCCTGGAAGAACAAAACAAACGCACCCAGGCTGCCGCCCCACTCGAACGGCCAGTCGACTCTCTAGAAGAGAATCAGCCCCGACAGGAGACACTCGCTGAGAATAACACTCCTGCTGAATCGTTAACCGACTTTACCCCAGGCAATCGGCCCTTTAGCGCCACCTTCCATGAAGATGACACCCTGATCGAGCCACCAGCCGACTTCATCCCAGACAATCGGCCCTTTAACACTGCCTTCCATGAAGATGATACTGTGGTCGAGCCGTCAGCTGCCTTCATCCCAAACAATCGGCCCTTGAGTGCCACCTTCCCTGAAGATGACACCCCGGTCGAGTCGCCAACCGACGTCATCTCAGGCCCCTGGTCGGCTGGAGAGACGTTAGTTGAAGACAATGCCCCAGATGAACCACCAGCCGACTTCACTAGAGAAAATCGCCCTTTTGGGGCTACCTTCCCTGAAGATGACACCCCGGTCGAGTCGCCAGCCAACGTTATTCCAGACCCCTGGTCGTCTGCAGAAACATGGGTTGAAGACGATTCCCTGACTGAGCCGCCAGCCGACTTCATTGGAGACCATCGGCTCTCTGGTACAATTTTCTCTGAAGATGACACCTCAGTTGAGTCACTAGCTGAGTCGCCAGCCAACGTCATTCCAGACCCCTGGTCGTCTGCAGAGACATTCGCTAAAGACGATCTCCCTGCCGAATCGCCAGCTGACGTCATCTCAGGCTCTCTTCCGTTTGGAGAGCTATTGATCGAGGACGAAATCTTTGCTGAGCCAAAAGTCGAGATCCCAGGAGAGAATCAGCCCTCGGTCGGCACCACTCGCGCTAACATCCCTATGGAGCCAAAATCTAATGTCACGGACGAGAGTCAACCTCGGCCAGAAAACTTTGCCCGTACTGAGACTCCTGTTGATCCGCAAACCGGGCCTTTAGAAGCAGAGGAAGGTATTGCTCAGACTGACTTTTCGACTGAGCTGCAGGCCGTAGTCGTAGAAGAAAAGCAATCCTGCGAGACAGAGAGTACCCATAACGATAGCAGGAGTGGATCGCAAGCAGAACATCAACCTTGGCAGGAGGGTGCTGTTGAAAAGGGAACAGTTGAATCGCAAGCTGATCTCGCAGACGAGGGACAGCTGTTGGAGGCCAATGCGGCTCAGGTTGCGACTAAACTTGAGCAACAGCTTAATAATGTGGAAGTCCACTACCGCTTAGCTCTGGCGCTGCAGCAGCAGAGCAATCTGGAAGAGGCGATTGCAGTTTTCCAGGATGCTCTTAACATCGACCCAAACCACCTGGATGTTCGTCATCATCTGGCTTTAGCGCTGGTTGAACACAGCGAGCCTGCAGCGGCGGTGAACCAGTTTGAAGTGCTGATTCAACAGCAACCGGAAAATGCGACGGTTCGCTATCAGCTGGGTCTGGCATTGCAGCAACAGGGCGATTTGAATGCTGCGATCGCAGCCTATCAAACCACTGTCAAACTCGACCCCAATCGAGCCAGTGCCTACTATCAAATGGGCCTGGCCCTGGAAGAACAAGGTCAGCAAATCGCAGCCATGGAACAATACCAGAGCGCCATCCAACGCCACCCCAACTACGCCGACGCCCACTTTCACCTCGGGCTAGCCCTGCAAAAACAGGGCAAATTAGACCAGGCCGTCACCAGCCTGAGACAAGCCCGAGATCTATACAAACAAGCCCGAGACCGCTACAAAGAACAAGCAAAACGGTGACAGGTGACAGGTGTCAGGTGATAGGTGTGATAGGTGTCAGGTGTCAGGTGTCAGTTAGATAGGTAGGGTAGGCATTCCCGTCCCGTTTCTGCTGGTTCAACATCAGAGGACTGTCAGGGAATGCTCACCAACCGCGCCTCTCGCTAGTGGCCATCAGATTTATCGTAGCTAGTCAACTAGTGGTGGGACAAACCTAAAATTGTACAAATTCGTAGTTGGCACTTTAGTGCTGCCAAGGTCTATCGAGTCAGGATTATAGCCTTTTCGATAACCCAACTCTACAAATTGTTTTAATCTTACTAACTTGATATCAGACCAGTAGAGTGCGTTAGCCGATAGGCGTAACACACCGCCTCATATCGTTGATTGTGGTACGTCATGCTTCGCTTTAGCATAGCCATAATCGTAGGGCTATACATAGCCTACAAGATTGCTGCGTCTAGTTTTCGGCCCGCCGCGATCGCATCAGGAACGCACCATCAGCTTTTTCCCGGCTGTTCCAGGTTCCCTTCCTGCCTCGCTCTCATCCCGTTCCTGGAACAACTGCACAAACGTATCCGAAACCGTATGGTCTTTCGTCTTCGCTGCATACAAAATCAGCGCTTCCCGCAGCTGTCTCGCTGCGGGCAACGGCATCAGATTGACCAGCAGAAAATAGACGCCCCGAAAGCGCGGATCGTCAATATGGTCGATCGTCCTGGGATTGTTCTCCCCCAGGAATGTCTGCACGACAAAAAACTCCATAATCTTGTCGTGGCGGAAATACCACTGACGCATCGGCTTCTCAGCTTGCCCTTCACCCCGATCTTCACTCCGATTTTTGTCCTGGCGCGACATCATCATCTTATAGCGCCCCAGGCAGCGCAGCGCCGCCGGAAATTCCGCCTCCGCCAGCGCCGCCTCATCCGCCAACCGCAGTTGATAGACTCGTTCGCTGAAGGCTTCCAGGGGAAATGGCAGCAGGCAGGTGCGCTCGTACTCCGCTGCCATCAACTCGTACTGCTGCCGCTGCAAGCCCAACAAGTCCGGCGTCTCCCCCACCGCCAGCATCTGTGCCACCAGGGTCAGATCCATCGGATTCGACAAAATCCGCTCCACCGCCCGCAGCAGCTCCGGCGGACGGCCCTCATCCAGCGCCTGCAACAGATAGGCACGACAGGCTGCCCCATAGGCTTCTTTGCTTGCAGATCCCGCCGTTCCTAATGATGCCTGCCGCGACATCAGGAATGCCTCAATCTGGCTGCGTTTCAAGGGCTGCAATACGCAGATCTTCGCTGTCGCGGGTGGCGTCCATTCCAGGGGCTGGGTGGCCAGGATGATGTTGCCCTTGAAGTGGCGTTCGACAAACTCGGTTATCGTAGCTCGCGTATCGGCACTGACCTCATTCAAGCCGTCAATGCAAATATCGAGGGCACCGCTGTAAATCAAATCCCGCAGGAACTTGGGATCTCGGGCTGGCCCATGCAACTTCGCCTGGATCGCCGCCATCACCCCTGCTGTGCAATGACTGGCATTCAGGTAGACCAGAAGGCGCTTTGATTTTCGAGCCAGGGAACGCAGAAACATCGACTTGCCCAGTCCCGATTCCCCCTCTAGGACGATTTGTCCCTTCACTTGAGGAATTGCTTCCTGCAGCGGTTGGGTTTGATTCACTGCCCGCAGCAACACCGTCACCTCGGCAAAGTAGTCCTGGGTGTCAAACCGATCCAGTTCCGCCGCCGCCAGCAGCGTCTCCTTGAAGGGGGCGAACAGCTTCGCTCGCAGCCAGGGCACCCAGGCCAGCAGCAGCCCGACGTACCACAGTCCGGTAATCCGTCGTATCCAGGGATTCCAGAAAAACAGCGTCTGGATTTGGCGCGAGCGGGGATAGGCAAAGATCAGCAGCGCCCACACCAGCAGATGGGACAGCCAAACATTGCGAGCAATGGGAAACCATCGATCTCGTTGCATACGAGTTTGTTTACCTTTGATCGCAGCAAGCAAACGATTGACCTGTTTATGGTTTTCCTTAAATCCAGCATCTTTGAGAGCTTGCTGAATTTTAGTCGTGATTTTTTCTGCTTGACTTAATTGTTCTAAGCTTTCTGCTGCATCGTAAATATCCGTAACAATAATTTCCAAAGCCTCGGCAGCATTCCGGCCAACAATTGGATTTCTATCTTGGAGCGCTTCAACTAGGGCAGGAATAATGTCTTGGGTCTCAGTTTCCATACCCCTCAAGGCAAAGGCAGCTTTCCAGCGAACGTCTGCATTCTCGTCTTTGAGGGCTTTGATTAAGACGGGGACAACATCTTTGGCGTCAGCACCAATGCTTCCCAAAGCAGAGGCAGCGTGCCCACGAACATTTGAATTTTCATCTTTGAGAGCTTCGATTAGAACAGGAACAGCACTTTTAGCGTCAACACCAATGCTTCCTAATGCAGAAGCAGCCTTATTGCGAACATATGAATTTTCGTATTTGAAGGCTTTGATTAGGGCAGGAACAGCATCTTTGGCGTCAGGCCCAATGTTTCCCAGGGCAGTGGCAGCATTCCCACGAACGCCTGAATTCTCGTCTTTGAGAGTTTCGATTAGGGCAGGAACAACGTCTTTGACTTCAGCAACCTCAAGACTAATAACAATGAGTCCCAAAGCATAGGCAGCCGACGCGCGAACGTCTGAGTCTTTATCTTTGAGCGCCGCAACCAGGGCAGGAACAGCACCTTTGGCGTCAGTAGCCTCAATATCAACACTAATATTTCCCAAGGCATAGGCAGCACTCCCACGAACGTACGAGTTCGGATCTTTGAGCGCCGCAATCAGGGCAGGAACAGCGTCTGTGGCGTCAGTTCTGATGTTCCCCAAAGTATTGGCAGCACTGCTCCGAACAAGTAAGTCCCTGTCTTTAAGAGCATCGATCAATGTAGGGACAGTGTCTTTAGCTTCAGCATCAATGTAACCTAGAGCAACAGTTGCTCTCTCACGAATGGATGATTTAGGATTTTTAAAGATGGCGATCAATGTTGGGACTGCTAAGCGATCGCACTCTCTAAATAATGTTATTTCTCCAAAGTCTTCTATCCCCTTCTCCAGTCGTTCTTTTATCTTTGCCTCATCTGCACACCAGTCTTGTGCCCGCGCCCTGCTTGCCACCAGCAACGGCAATGAGACTCCCAGCGCCACCCCGACCTGCAGCCAGTTCACCCCACCCATCTGAGCCTGAATGCAACAACAGCTACGATTGTCTCTCATCCCGGCAGCAAATGGCACATCCATTACAAAAAACTCAGATTTGCCCCCTGTCCTTGCATTGCCGATCGCGCCAGGGCTGAAGCCCCCACTACGAACCTGCAAATGGTACATCTATTACAAAAAACTCAGATTCGTCCTTTTCCAGTCCAGGAGCTGGGTTCTTCCAAGGAACCTGACTGTCCTGAACGCACCTGGGCTGAAGCCCTCACTACAAACTGGTGGTCTTCAACCCAGAAATCTGGCTCCTTGTCCTTCAAATTGCAGACAACTTCATTGCTGCCGTCCCTGAATCAAAGTGTCCACGATTTGCGCTTGACGTTCAACCACAGCCACCAGACGAGTAATATTTTCTTCATGTCGTTCTGCCGTTGCTGCATATCTCTCTGCTGTTGCAGCTTGCCGCTCTGACATTTGAATCAGGCGATCGAGACGATCGATCATCTCGTACTTAAACTCTGTTTGGGCTTCGGTCAAGCGTCCAACTTGATCGATCAAAATTTCCAAGCGGTCATCTTTATCTGTGGGGAGTGTTGTCATCGTTTTTTTCTATCCTGTAGATATTTGCCAGCCCCTTTCCCAACGTCCTGTTGCATTTTAGCAGATTTAAATCTTCAAAAGCTGCGCTCTCCTCAGAATCCTCAAGTACCTGCTCCATCTGTCTCTCACCTTTGCCCCGTCCGAGTCCTTGCGTTGCTGAACGCGCCAGGGCTAAAGCCCCCACTACAAACCTGTCTCGCCCTTTCCACATCCAGGAGCCGGGTTCCCCTTCAAGGAACCCGGCTCCTCGTCCTTGTGTTGCAGACAGCTTTATTGCTGCTGTTCCTGCATCAAGGTGTCCAGCATTTGCGACTGCCGCTCAACCACAGCCACCAGACGGGTAATATTGTTTTCATGTCGTTCGGCAATTGCCGCATTGCGTTCAGCAGTTGCTGCACTGCGTTCAGCAGTTACTGCATTGCGTTCAGCGGTTGCTGCATTGCGTTCAGCGGTTGTCGCGAGACGATCGATACTCTCTTTCTGTTCTCTGGCAACTTCGGCTTGCCGCTCTGCCATGTGAATCAGGCGATCGAGACGATCGATCATCTCATACTTAAACTCTGTTTGGGCTTCGGTCAAGCGTCCAACTTGATCGATCAAAATTTCCAAGCGGTCATCTTTGTCTGTGGGGAGTGTCGTCATCGCTTTTTCCCTATCCTGTAGATATTTGTCAGCCACTTTCCCAATGTCCTGTTGCATTTTAGCAGATTTAAATCTTCAAAAGTTGCAATCTCTTGAGAATTTTCGATCGTCCTGTTTGGCGGTGCTGTCTGCGGCGCATTCCAGGATGAATTTTGCTTTGAATAGCAGCATCTGTGCGTGCTGTGCTTTGCGAACAGTGGGTTCGGCAAGATCTGCCTCGCCTTGGGTATTGGTCAACTTTTCTGCTAGAGGGTTGTCAGCGTGCCAGGTTAAGGGGATGGTGTGTTTCTGTTGGTTTTGGAGCCGTTGCCTCGGTTCTACTTTTTCTTGTAAGGCGGTGGGGCAGAATAAGACTTGCAGTAACGCGAGTCCGGCTCGCGAATCGGGGACTGCATTTGTCCAGCAGTCGTAGATTGAGAGAATGAGGTCGCTGTCGCCACCCAATAATTCTGCACTTAGGTTGTTGGATCTGTCGCTGCTGTCTCGATAGGCGAGGGAGCGAAATAGGGGAAGCAGGATTGCGATCGCATCTCCCAAATCTTCATAACCCGGCGATCAAGCTGGCCAGTAGGGTATAAAAATAGCGTCGCAGAATTCAGACAAAGCCGCTAAATGCCAGAGCAAACAGATCGTGGCCATTGATTTTCAGGGTTGGGCTGAGATTGGGGGATAATACAGAGAGGTTGTAGAACGTGAGTGAAACGCTAGAACAATGATAGAAACTGCTCTTCCCGCTTTGAGGCTTGCGATTCCGGTTGACCAAATCCGCTATAACGAGCAGGGGCTGGTGCCTGCGATCGTGCAGGATTATCTGGATGGCACGGTGTTGATGATGGCGTGGATGAATCGGGAGTCGCTGCAAAAGACGCTGGAAACGGGACAGACCTGGTTCTGGAGCCGGTCGCGCTCGGAGCTGTGGCATAAGGGGGCGACGTCGGGACATTTCCAGAATGTGCAATCGCTGCGCTATGACTGCGACAGCGATACGGTGCTGATTAGTGCGGAACAGGTGGGGGATATTGCTTGCCATAAGGGGGAACGCAGTTGTTTCCATCAGGTGCAGGGGGAGGTGGTGCCGCCGCCTGCGGATATGTTGTCTCAGGTGTTTGCGGTGGTGCGCGATCGCAAGCTCCATCCCAATGACACGTCTTATACGTGCAAGCTCTTTGCGGGGGGCGACAACAAAATTCTCAAAAAGATCGGGGAAGAAGCTGCTGAGGTGGTGATGGCTTGCAAAGATGATGATGCGGATGCGATCGCAGGTGAAGTGGCTGACCTGTTTTATCATGCCCTGGTCGCCTTAGCTCATCACGAGGTTGACCTGCGGTCAGTGTATCGCAAATTGCAAGAACGGCGGCGATAAGGATTCGAAAAACAAAATTATCCGGATCCAGGTGGTACACTTTCGAAAGTCCTGGGAAGTATGGCTTTAAGGGGGAACGGGGAATAGGGTAAGGGATCAGCGAACGGGTTCAGGGTTCAGGGTTAATCGCGAGTTGCAAACTTCTATTGTCTGTTACTTGTTATTCGTTACTCGTTACTGATTACTGGTTACTCATTCCCCAATCAGAGTTTTTAAAGCCTTTTGCCAGTCCGCATGGATATTTTGTAAAAGCAGCGCGATCGTGAAATTGGGTGCAATACACGGTATGGGCAATCCCTATACCGCAAAATTCCAGGTCTGTCTCTATGCCGTTAGAGCATACCTGGAATTTCAAACCTGTATTGTTAAACTCTATTTTGCCAGCATCAATGTACAAACTTTTGAGGTCTTATTTCGCACTCCATACGACGCTATTTATGTTCCATGGGGTTGCTGCCCTGCCAGTCAGAGCAACTGGGCTGGACACTGAAGAAATCCTGACTTCTACAAATTTTCACGCCACTGACTTGCAAGCCACAGATTCCCAAGTCACTGAGTTAAACGAGATTGAGGCGGTGGTTGACAATGCTCTTGCATTGGAAACTGCGACGCCGTTAGTGTTGGAGCAATGGACAGATAATGCCCCTGCAAAAGTTGCGGCTATCTCAGCACAGCAGATTGCAGCTGAGACTGAAGCTTTTCTCCCAATCCGCTACACCGCTACGGGAGAAATCGTAGAGGCGGAAGCCGTTACTCATCTCCCATTACCGATCGCTGAGCCGTTACCAGTCCGCTCTCAACCAGCCGTCGATCGTCTGATGGCTGGCGGCCTCCTCATTGCAGAGACTACATCTGGCGATCGCGACGCGGTGGCGGTCAGCGACGAGGGCTGGCTCGGGGATATAGATACTGTGCGGGTTGATGGAGACAGCTTAGAGTCAGGTGCCTTGGAGCCAGATCGTTCAATGGAACAGGTGACATCAGTGGCTGAGCTAGCAGATGTACAGCCAACGGATTGGGCGTTCCAGGCCCTACAATCGTTGGTGGAACGCTACGGTGCGATCGCAGGTTATCCAGAGGGTCTGTTTCAAGGCAATCGTTCCCTTTCGAGGTATGAGTTCGCTGGGGCGCTGCAGATTGCGATCGCACGTTTAGAAGATCTCTTAGCAGCCAACACCGCAGACAGCATTTCCAAAGCAGATCTGCTAGCACTCCAGCGCCTGCAAGAAGACTTTGCCGCCGAACTCGCCTCCCTCCAGGGCAAAGCCGACGTCTTAGAAGCTCGTACCGCCGAACTCGAAGCCAATCAATTCTCCACCACCACCAAACTCACCGGCGAAATATCCTTCGCCCTGGTTCAGGCCCTGGGCGGTACCGCAGAAACCAACACAGTTTTGCAACAGCGCAACCAACTCTTCTTCAACACCAGCTTTACTGGCCATGATTTGCTCGTTCTAGTGCTGCAAGGTGGCACTGCACCCAACCCCGATTTACCTGGGAACAGTGACGAGGGCCTGCTTGCCCACCAGATCTTTGGTAACACCAATAGCGACTTATTTCATGGAATCGGTTACATCTTCCCCCTCAGCAAAAAACTACAAGGTATTCTGGCAATCCGATCCGCTTTCTTCTCGTTCTACACCCCCACCCTCAATCCCTTGCTTGAAGATGCCGATCGCGCCAACGGTGCCCTGTCTGCCTTTGCCCAGAGCAATTCGATCTATCGTCTTGGGGGCGGTGCTGGCCTCGGCTTCAACTACGCCGTCACTAAATCGCTGCTGCTCTCCACCAGCTACCTGGCCTCAGAACGAAACAACGCAGCCTCGGGTAGCGGTTTGTTCAATGGCGACTATTCCATCCTCGCCCAGCTTACCGTGAATCCCCGCCAGCCCATCAGCATTGCCTTCACCTACCTCAACTCTTACTTTGGTGCGGGCCGATTTGCCTATGGTAGAGGTAGCAGCCTCAGTCTTACAGGGACACGAGTGGCAAACACGCTGAATGGGCTGCGAGCCACAACCCCCATTGCCGCCAACTCCTATGGCATGGAAGCCACCTGGAGACTGAACCCGAAAGTCACCTTAAGCGGTTGGGTTGGCTTGACCAAAGCCCGACTGCTCGGCAAAGGCGACGCTGAAATCTGGAACTATGCAGTCACCCTGGCCTTGCCCGATCTGGGCAAAGAAGGCAACCTGGGCGGTCTCGTGTTTGGTGTTGAACCGACGTTACGGGGGCTGGACGTTCCCGATGCAAGACCGTTTAAACGCGATTTCGCGTACCACGTTGAAGTCTTCTACAAACACCAGCTCAACAACAACATCTCTCTCACGCCTGGCTTTGTCTGGTTGCTCGCCCCCAACCAGGATGCCAGCAACAGCGATGTCTTTATTGGCGTCTTGCGCACGACCTTCAGCTTTTAGGCAGGACGGAGAAGGCAGAGGGCAGAGGGCAGAGGGCAGAGGGCAGAAGGCAGAGGGCAGAGGGCAGAGGGCAGAAGGCAGACCAATAGGGTGCGTTAGCCGACAGGCGTAACGCACCACGCTCGACAAGATGGGGTGCGTTACGCTTTGCCAACACACCCTACTGGTATGACACGCCTAAAATTTTGTAAATTCGTAGTTGGCACTTTAGTGCTTCCGAAGTCTATCGCTTAAGGATTATAGCCTTTTCGACAGCCTAACTCTATTGCACCAAATCAGCTGTGTCACCCCACTACGAAGCTACGAAGCTACTTTTGACCGTAATTCCCCCCTTTTTCAAGGAGGGCTAGGGGAGATCTAATACTTTTAAAACAACCTCTTAGATATTGTGCCAAAAAGCGCTATTTTGGATAACAAGCCCAACTCAGGTTCGTTTTTATTGCTGTAGTTGAGCTGATGCCCCAGATTCTTTCTGAAAGCAAGCTTCAGCCTCTATCGCAAGGCAGTATCAACTGCAAACTAATAGAATTATCCTGAGCAGTAATAACAGTTTGCTATTAAACTCAGTACTTAGCTTGGGTCGGAACTTTGCACTGCTAAACCCATCCAAAACCTCTGTACTTCAAGGAAGTTTCTATAGCAAATAACACCAGAGTTTAAGCCATGTCATCCCCATTTCTCCAGGAAGCCACAACGACAACGATTCATTGATGGATCCTCGCTGATGGGGAATGGCAGCTTAAGGAGTTGCTTTGTTTCTCAGAAATAACCAAGACCCAATCTACAAACTGCTTTGAGGTTCAGCAATAATCTCCTATTGAGGGGGTTCATTGGTCTAAATGTCAGGGGCATAGGATTCTTAGATGTTCATGAAAAAGAGGTTCGCTCTCAAGTTAAAGTCCAATCCATTACTGGATCGGTTACACCAGGAATTGCAACCGAAGCAACTATTGCCCAGTCTGGCAGCAGGTTCGATCAGTGGCGGAATTGGCGTGACGGTTTCGATCTCGTTTGCTGCCTTAATCTTTTCTGGCGATCTCAGCCCTTATGTCTCTACGGGCATTGGTATTGCGCTATTTAGTTCAGTCATTTTCCGGGCGATCGCGGCGTTGTTCAGCTCCTTCCCAGGCACGATTGCAGATACAGATGCTTTGCCATCGGCGGTGTTGGCATTGATTGCAGCAGCAATTGGCAAACAGCTGGCGGCTTCAGCGACAGCAACAGAAATCTTTGCCACAATTGCGGTTGCGATCGCGCTGATTTCCGTGCTGACAGGAGTATTCCTGCTCGCCTTGGGACTTTTTAAAGTCGGCAAACTCATCCGGTTTATGCCCTATCCAGTCGTGGGAGGATTCCTCGCAGGCACCGGCTGGTTACTGGTTCAAGGGGCCATTCAAGTCATGACTAACGTCCCCATCACCTGGGCCAACCTCCCCCTCCTTTTCGATCTCGATCGGTTGCTCCGCTGGTTGCCTGGGCTATTATTTGCCACCCTATTACTTATTGTTTCCCGCCGCTATCACCACTTTGCCATCCTACCAACGAGCCTGGTTGCAGCCGTCGTCTTGTTTTATAGCAGCCTATGGCTAACCGGTACCCCCCTGGCCGAAGCCAGTACCCAGGGCTGGCTGCTGGGTCCCTTTCCCCAGGCCAATCTCTGGCAACCGCTGAGTCTCTCAGAGCTGAGTCAGACCCACTGGTCAGCGATTTTCGATCAAAAGATTGGCATTGTCACCATAATCATGGTTAGCGCCCCAGCCATTTTGCTCACTGCCAGCGGTCTGGAACTAATCGTCGAGCAAGATATTAATTTGAACCAGGAATTACAAATTGCAGGTGTCGCCAACATCCTGGCCGGGTTAGGGGGCGGCATGGTGGGCTATCATGTCCTGCCCGATTCAGTGCTGGCCCATCGCATGGGATCTAGAAGTCGTCTAGCAGGACTGTTTGCCGCCATATTGTCTGCAGTCGTGTTGCTGATGGGGCCTTCTCTCCTGGCCTTTTTCCCAAAACTCGCGATCGGTGGACTGCTCCTGTTTCTGGGGTTATCTTTTCTGGTTGAATGGCTATACGACGCCTGGTTCAAGTTACCCAGGGCTGAATATCCAATCGTTTTGTTGATTTTGATTGCCATTGGCACAGTGGGGTTCTTACCTGGGGTTGGGGTTGGCCTGATCGCTTCAGCGCTCCTTTTTGCCATTCAGTACAGTCGTATCCAGGTCGCCAGACATGTTCTCTCAGGCACAACCTATAGCAGTCAGGTGCAAAGATTTCCCAGTCAGACCCGAACACTCCGGCAAAAAGGCGAGCGCACCTATATCTTGCAACTGCATGGATCGATCTTTTTTGGCACTGCGAACAAACTCCTGGAAAAAATTCGTCAGCGGCTCCATAATCTCTCCCTGGACCCCCTGCAGTTTATCGTTTTGGATTTTCGCCTGGTCAGCGGCCTGGATGCTTCGGCGGTTTTGAGTTTCGCTAAGCTCAAGCAGACTGCTCGCAAACACAAAATGCGTCTTGTTTTTACGGATGTCAAACCTTCGCTGGAAAAACGACTGCGGCAAGGACAGGTCTTAGATCGTACTGACCCGCTGTGCCAGGTCTTCCCCGATCTCGATCGAGGAGTCGCCTGGTGCGAAGAACAAATTTTGCGGTCTCTACAATGGCGTCGTCCCCGTTCTTTTCCTTTAGCCTTGCAACTGCGGCACCTGTTCCCCGTTCCTGGACAGGTACCTCGACTAATGGCTTATCTTGAGCACCGCACCCTGGCTGTAGGCGAATTTCTCTTTCGCCAGGGCGATGTCTCTGAAGGACTTTACTTTCTGGAATCAGGACAGGTCAGCGTTATTTTGACCCTTGCGAACCAACAGATGAAACAGCTGCAGACCTACACCAACGGCACCATTTTGGGCGAGATAGGACTCTACAACCGCAATCCTCGTTTAGCTTCGGTGGTCGCTGAGCGCAATAGCAGCCTCTATTATCTGTCTCAACAAGCATTTGAGCAGCTCGAACTTGAAGATCCCCATTTAGCTGCCAGCTTCCATAAATTTATCGTCAGTTTATTGGTGGAACGCCTCAAACAACAAAAAAACGAATTGCAAAATTTGTGGCAATAGTGATGTTCACCGTTCGTTGTTCATTGTTCATCGTTCGTTGTTCATCGTTCATCGTTCATGGGAGGGCAAGGCATACCTTAGAGTCGAATGGCGCTTACTTAAGCGTAGGATGGGCAAAGCAAAGCGTGCCCATCAGAGAAAAGGTTGGTGGACACTGCCCACCCTACGAATTGCCAGGTCTTTCAGCTTTCAATTCTTGCTCAAGTAAGCGTCATTCGGGGCTAGGGGGGATCCAATACTTTTCAAACAACATCTCAGCTCAATTGAGCAGGTTGCCTGTCAGCTTCAGAATAGCAGGCTTTAAAACCAGATTCGCTACAATACTCGAGCGATTCGCGATCCACACAAACGGTCTGCCAAATCGACGGGTCAGTTCGTACACCAGGCCAGAAACAAGCGGCCCCTTCAGATCGCCTTCACTTAACCAGTTCTGATTGGCCTGCATTGCTTTGTAGTGCTGGCAAGTCGTACAGGGAATGTCTTCCCTTGGCACTGCTTTCCCGGTTAACATTTGTTTGCCATAGGCCATCTTCTCCGTATTCAAACCCTGGCAGTCGTCAGTCTCGAAAATGTGGCCAAAATCTCCCCAGTAGTTAAAGCAACAGCCCAAAATTCGGCCATCGGCATTGATCTGAGGTGAAGTCCACAATTGCTGACAAATTTGTTTTTGTAAGTAACCTGTTCCATAGGTTGCTGCATATTCGCTGCGGCTAGAGGCATGACTAGTTGTTTCCTGCCGCACTAACTCTTTGTCACGGACTGGGGAAACTTCTTCATCCCAGGATAGTTTGATGTAAATGTTCATGTTCAGTGCTTTGGCCAGTTGCCTGGCTTGCTGAATTTCATGCTCGTTGTGGCCAAAGACGATGTATTGCCACATCAGGAGGGGAAATTCTGAACGATAACGTTTTTTGTAGTCATTAATTTTCTTAATATTTTCAATCACCTGGTCAAAGTTTCCCCCCACTCGATATTGCGGGTAAGTTTCCTGACTGGCACCATCAATCGAGCAGGTAATATGGCGCAATTTGTATTTGACTACTGCTTCTAATACTTCTGGTTTAACCGTGTTAAGATTTGCACCATTACTAACGGTGAGCATGACATTTTGCTCATAGGCATATTTCAGAATCTTGCTCAACTCTGGGTTCAGAAAGACTTCTCCCCAATTTGACAGTTCGACATGCATGACGGTGGGATTTTTATCCAAGAATTGTTTGAAGGTGTCTAACTTCAGGAAGCGGTTGCCTAAAGATTTCCCGGTTTCCCCTTGAGCGGTGGGACAGGATGGGCACTTGAGCTGACATGCTGTAGAAGCATCAAAACGAACTGATATCGGATCGATGGTTAAGTCCATGGCCTGTATCCTTCTTGATAGGCTAGTTATAAGAATTTGAGCATCTTAGAAGGTTGTTCGCCGCTTGTAAACCCTCTGACAGCAGGGTATCAGTGATTCAAAATTCAAAAGAGCTTTTGTGTAGGTTGGGCATTGTTCCTGAGTGCTCAAAGGTTGCGATCGCAGCTTTTTCTGAGCAATGCCCACTGGCGAGAGTCCCGGTCGGTGGGTAAACCCCGGCTATTTTGAAACGCATCGTTTTGACCGCGATCCCGTAATCGCATAAAAAAATCCCCTGGCCGGGTGGGGCCAGGGGGTGTCAATCATCAGGGTGCATCTACCAATTCAGTCTTACAAACGGGAAGGGGACGATCCGGAAGAATTGGCATAAATTTCCAATTCAATGGAGTGCAAAGGTCTGCAATTGCCTATTATTGGTCAACCCCTACTTTGCATGCCCGTGCGCGATCGACAAGTCAGAGTTTTGGCGGACTACGGCATGTCCTGCGGCAATACTGTTCGGGCTTTGTTCTTGTAGCCATGACTTCTAGTTGCCATTTTTTAACCAAACAGTATTGTGTCCTGCGGTTGAAATTTGCGTTCTATCTCACGTCTAAATAACACTAGATATAGAGCTGTTGTGCCGAAATTCCTGCAGTGAAAACACCACCTGTAACGCAAACCTACAGTTTTAAGCCGATATTGAGCTAAAAAAACTTACAGTTCGGTAACTTTCTTCATTGAAAAATAGTCTGATCTACCAGTCTCTGGTAGTGAAGGGATAGAAGTGAGCGTTTTCGCTGGTGGAAAAAATGGAGTTGACAGCAGTCAGTTCGTCCGTCTGTGTTGGCTTTAAACAATAAACCCTTTTCTCAAATTTGTCCGGCTTGAAGAGAATATATTTTCCTCTAGGAAGACTTCAGATACCAACATGGGTGTTTTTGTGAGAGAAAAGGGTTAAAGGAAAGGGAGTTTGTTCAATCATTGAGAGCAAAGCGGTTCAGACCATTGATGATTTTTGAGTAAAATTGGAATACTCCTGTTGGCGAGCATTTTTCGTCTTGCTGGAGGGTGAGGGGGCTGATAGAGCAACCTCAATCTTGGGCATCCTAATCGTTAGGATTCCATACTGGGCTAACTGTATCTAAAGTTTCTGTGGCAGGTGACCAGGAATTAGAAAGGGGAAGTCGGTACAGCAAGGGGAAAACCTATCCTGACAGGCTCAAATAGGAGAGTGCAGAAGCCGTGACCCAGGAATTTTATATCTCTGTTACTCCAGTTGGAGAAGACGAGTATCTGGTGCGAACAGAGCAGGTCGCACCGGGTGTTCCCCTGGCTGAAGAACAGGTGATTTGGCCGGTCGAAGATTGGTTGTTGCAGTCGCGTCAATTGATGAACGATCCGCTTCTGGGGATGTTGCAGGTGCAGGAACGATCTGTTTCTGTTTCTACAGCGACAGTATACGATCGGGCAAATGGTTCGTTGCCGTTGCGGACCGGGGCATCAAACTCTTCATCTGTTGCAGTCGATCCGGCGACGGGAATGCCTAATCTTGTTGCTTTGGGGCAACAGCTTTATCGCTCTTTATTCCATGGCACATTGCGAGATAGTTGGGTGACAGCTCAGGGGATTGCCCAACACCAACGAGCGCTGTTGCGGTTGCGGTTGGGTCTGAAGGGAGCGCGTTTGCCGCGGTTGCCATGGGAGGTTTTGCATACTAGCGAGCGTCCTCTGGCGGCCAGGGCAGATGTGGCGTTTTCTCGTTACCAGCCTGGAACCGGGTTGCTCGGTCAGGTGCCTGCTCAGAATCAGCCGTTGCGAATTTTGATTGCGATCGCAGCACCCAACGACCAGGAGAGTTTGGAACTCAAGCGAGAAGCCCTTCACTTGCAAGAGGAACTGCAGCATCGATCCAGCAATGGCAGTGCAGAAAACAGTTTGCGACCTGCGGTTGAGGTGACTATCCTGGAGCAGCCTGGACGGGAACAACTGACCCAGGCACTGGAGCAAGGACATTATCAAGTTCTGCACTATGCGGGACATAGCAATTTGGGTCCCTCTGGCGGCAATCTCTATTTAGTGAGCGGCAAAACTGGATTGACAGAAATTCTCAGTGGCGACGATCTGGCGGGATTGCTGGTTAATAATGGCATTCAGATGGCTGTGTTTAATTCGTGTCGGAGTGCTTATACGGCAGCCTCTGACCCAACAGATGAAGGCGAGCGGAGTTTGGTTGAAGCGCTGGCTAAACGGGGCATTCCTGCTGTATTGGCGATGGCGGAACGGATTCCTGATGAAGTGGCTCTGACCTTGACTCGACTGTTTTACCGCAACCTGAATCAAGGGTATCCAGTGGATCTCAGTCTCAGTCGCGCCCGACAGGGTTTAATTTCTGCCTATGGGTCTAACCAACTCTATTGGGCTTTACCGATTCTTTATCTGCATCCAGACTTTGATGGTTATTTACTTGCTAGCCACGATCGGAAAGAGCTGTCCTTTTCTTATGTAGTGGAAGATACCAGTTCGATTATCCTCAATGGGATAGCCTCTGGGAATCCAGCGGTGCCGCTTCCATCTTCGCCCCCAAAAGCGAGCGTTCCACAATCTCCGCCGCTTGATGCAAGTGCAGTGCGCTCTGATATTCCCGCAGATGCCTTTGAACCCGCTCTATTGGACGAGACAGATCTGGAGGATTTCGCTAGCGATTTGGAGTCCGATCTCGATTCGGAAGATGCCGATCTTGTTGCTGATATGGTGCGTCAGCTGTCAGCTCCGACCGCTGAACTTGACGATCCAATGATTCCTGCCTCTGGCTCTGAGAATCTGTTGCCAGAAGCTGGGCAAGCTGAGGCTGCAGCCCTTGCGATGTATCAGAACTTGCCGGATAATCCCTCCTACCCGGCAGCGAATGGCCATCGCATCCCTGAAAATGGAGCAAGCGACCCTGGGACTGCTGCAACTTTGGCCCAATCTTACAGTCCAGGGAGCGATCTGGTTCAGAAAGCAACTCAACTGATTGCCAATCCACTGTCGGTGGAGAGTATTAGTCCTGAGGTTCTGCCTCTGTTAGAGTCACCAGAGGACGATAGTCAATTACAAACCAAAACCCCTCAACTTCAGAGCTGGCGGCGGCTCGGTTTGGTGGGAGTAACAGCCGTTGCCTTATTAGGGGTATGGTTCTTCCGGGACCGTCTCTGGTGGAGTCCTTCTCCCCCTGAAAATTTGCCTCCGGTTAAGGCCGTTGACTCACCGATTTCCAAAGAACAGCTGGGTAAAACTGAAACGGGTAAGGTCACAAATGCTGCGATCGCGCATTTTAGCCAGGGGAATCTTTTGAAGGGACAGGAAGCGGTTGAAGCGTTGCTCGATCGTTCAGCCCTGAGCGCGGCTGAGACGGCCCTCAGATCAGTCCCCACCCAACAGAGCGGACAACCGGCCATCAATTTTTTGCACGGGCGCATGGCCTGGCAGTTTGTGGAGGTTGGCAATCGAGACTATAGTATTGATGATGTTCGGCGGTATTGGGAAAGAGCGGCGAAAGGGCAGCCAGATTCTGTCCATTACCGCAATGCATTGGGGTTTGCTTATTATGCTGAAGGCAACTGGAAGCGAGCTAACCAGGCCTGGCTCAATGCCCTGGAATTTGCCCGAGCTGAAGTGCCAGACCCCAACAGTCAGGGGAATGGAGCGTCTTCGACTGCAGCAGCTGAAATCCCAGCGACCGAGGAAATGCTGACTGCTTATGCAGGTTTGGCGCTAGGACTGATGAAATCTGCACAAAGTCAACCCCCCGATCGAAAAGCCAGCTTGTTGCAGCAGGCGGTTGCGCTTCGCGAGACAGCGATGACGGCAGCACCCGATCGATTCCTGCCCAGTGCGCTCAGTCAGAATTGGTTATGGACAGAGCAGGCCATTCTGGATTGGCAATTGTTGATGAAGGTGGAATAGACCTGTCCTAGAACTGGAGTGGGAGCCCCCCTCTGGGGGCTCCCACTCCAATTTCCGAATGAGTCTAATACACGACTTGGAAGGTTATTTTGAAAGTCTTGCGGAGCAAGGCTTTCAAAATAACCCTTTTTCCATTCTGGCACGAAGAAATGGGTGTTAGCGCCCCCTTCGGGGGTGCTAACCGTCCAAGTCGTGTCTAATAGGTTGAGTAATGTGCGATTCATCTCTGGAGAGGGCACTCACAAGGGGTACCCCTACAGATGGAAAAACGTTAAATTCTCATTCTTAAGAACTAGAAGACAAGATTGAGGAGAGGGACTGGCGCTTGCGCAAATCCATGATTTCCACCAGACTGTCTTCACCAAAATCAAGCGGATGACTTGCATTCTCGGGAAGCACGGTCACAACGGGATCTGCCGCTGGCTTGGGGAATTGGGGTTGCAGGGACCTGGCCAGGGGAGCGACGGGTTGCTCGGCTTTGACTGGCAGAGGATGGTTGGCTCTGACCAACGCGTGCGATCGCTGAGGAGAGCGCAATTTTTTCGGGGCACGGCGCTGGGGCAAACTTGGTGCATTTTTCTTTCTGAGCGTTTGGCTTCTGAGCGTTTGGCCTCTGAGCGTCTGGCTTTTGAGCGTCTGGTTTCTGAGCGTTTGGCCTCTGAGCGTCTGGCTTCTGGGAGATTGTTTTTTAAGACCTGGGTGGTTCAGAAGTCGCCACAGAACCAAACAGCCGCTGGCACAACTGAGCGCGATCGCAACCAGTATCCAACCCGGTAATGCTTCTTCTTGCAAAAGCGACAATTGAGCTTTCTCGTTTTGGGGAGCTGTTATTTCTCCCTGAACTGCACTCTTTGTTGGCGCTGGCTGGATAAAGGTATCTTTTTCTGGGTCTGACGATTGGGGATTCAGCGATTCCTGCGCCGCAGGGGACGGCGTTTCAGGTTGAAATACCACAGGTTGACTGGACGTTGGATCTAACAAACCAAAGACTGCAAAACCAGCAACCGTCATCATCGCTGCCCAGATCCCGCCCCAACACACCAGAGGATATTGCTGAATCAGCTGGAGGATAAACTGTAACACCACTTTTGGCGGAGACGGTTTTGGGGCCGGGGGCTGATGCAAATTAACCATGGCTGAATGGATTGGGTTGGGAAGGAGCAGTGTGAATCAGGATGTTTCCCAGTTCGCGATCGCAAGGGTTCAATCAAAGACATTCCAGGTTAGCAACAGCTTGATGGCATAGCACTGTCAAGCAGGTGAAAACCTCTGCCTCCAAATTGTAGGCGCTTCCTGCAAAGATCGCCAAATTGGACTGCGTTTATCTGAGAATTCAAAATTCAAAAAAATGCGATTTCTTCGCGCAGTAAGAACTTGAACAATCGCACGACCTGGCGATCGCCACAAGGTTAGCCCTCCTGAACAAGGGCGCTAACCTTATAATTGTTCGCACCAGAGCATAAACCAGATTATTTTGAAAGCCTAGCAAAACAAGGCTTTCAAAATAACCTTCTCAGGTTTGGGGTGGGGTTAAGACAAGGTCAACCATTCTGAACTTGACATTTCTGACTTCCAGGCAAGGCTTCAAAGTTCAAATCGTAAAGATATGTAACGAAATATAGGGAGTCGCATAAAATGCAGCCTCGAAAACTGAGACCTATATGAAGCAACAATATTTGTTGTTTTCCCCGCAAGTTAGCGCGATCGCATCATCAGTCCTTACTCCTGGTGCGATCGCATTCTTTTGCAAGGCGAAAACGATCGATACTTCGACGATGTGCTTTGACTAATCAGTCAGAGGACAGAAGGCAGGTATCCTTACTTGTTTACCCCTACTGATTAAAGATATGTAACAAGTTAAGGTGGCTTGCATAAAATCCAGCTTCGAAAACTGAGACCTATATAGACGACAAACTTTGTTGTCTCCCCGCAAGTCATCGCGATCACACCAGCCTTTTAACGCTGGCGCGATCGTATTCCTTTGCATTGTCTGCTGAAATTCGACAGTTCAGCTCAGCCCAGCTTGGGACCGATCTCGCAGCCTCAAATCCTTCATCAGACTGTGCTCGCCTGCTTACTGCTGCAGCGGTGGCGCGGTCGCATACATCGAATTTGGCATTCAGCTGGAGACATGGGCGATCGCACTCCTGATTACCCTCAACCGCGAAGCTGACCTGACTTTTCCCGTTATCTTTTGGCGGGAAAAAACTGCTCGATTCTAGCAGGTCCGTACGACTACAACTGATCCTGCAGCCCGACACGGAGGAAGCTTTGCAGCAAGTCGGGGCCAGAACACAGGACATTTCATCAGCTGCATCTCTTCAAACAGCCTTACCACTGGAGAACTACTAGAAATCAAAGAATTGTTAAGTACGTCTCAGTGGCTTCTGCAGGCAACGCTCTTAAGACTTGATTTTGCACGTCTGGATCGAGACCCATAGCTTCCAGGAGAATGACGTCGAGCAGGGCATCGCCTCCCCCTGGTAGTTCCAGACACTCAAACGTTCCCTCCCGTCCCAACAATGCGATCGTCGCATCGCGAAAAATCCCGGCGTTGCTCATGCCTGTTTCGGTATTCACTGGCACTTCTTTCAACAGTTCTAAACCCAATTTCTCGATCGCGTCTGCAGGCAAGCAGGGTCGTCGCACCTGTATCGACCAGAACATTTTCGAGGCTGATAGAGCGAACTTTTTCTGCAGGAATCAGACCGTTTTTAGCATTGACCTGATCGATGCGGTTGGTTACGGTCAGAGGGGTAAAAAATTACCCATTGAGGATTCGGTAGACATGAGTTTGCTCCGATTACTCTATCATCAATTTTAGTCAAGCGCTTTCATATTTGAAGCGCACCCTTGTTCCTATCTGGACAATTCCTCATTCAAGCCAAAATTAGCAATCTAAAATCCAAAATGGGATCGCTTGCAGCCGTCTGCAAAATCGTCAGGTAAGTATCTGTTGATTTGGAAGGCAGCCGCTTGAGGGTCTGATTGCTCAGATCGGGTTCGATACCCAGCGCTTCCATGGGGATAACGCCCAGCAACGCATCCTTGCCTCCAGGCAGTTCCAGGCACTCAAAGCTACCCTCCCGACCGAGCAGGGCAATCGAGGCATCTCGAAAAATCCGAGCTTTTTGGAACCCGCCTGCTGTCGCAACTTGAACCTCTTCGAGCAACTCTAAGCCCAGTTTAGCAATCGCTTCACCGGGTAAGCAGAGCGTTGTGGCACCTGTATCGACCAGGACATTTTCGAGGCGGATGGAGCGAACTTTTTCTTCAGGAATGAGGCCGTTTTTAGCATTGGCCTGATCGATGCGGTTGGTTACGGTCAGAGTCGTGAAAATTTTACCCATTGAGGATTCGGTAGACATTGGTTTGCTCCGATTACTCTATCATCATTTTAGTCAATTACTTTCAGATCTGAAGCGTTGCCTTGCCCCCGCCTGGAACGATTCCTCGTCTATCCTCTGCCCTTTGCCCTCTGCCTTCCCAACCCTGGTACCGCCTGAAGTTGACGGTCTTGAAGCCAAACTCAAAATGCAAAGTTTTGTAACAAAAATCAGCGTTTTGCGTAAAATCGGGCTGCTAAAACTGAGAGCCCTATAGAACAACTCTCGTTGTTGTTCTCTCCGCCTTGCGATCGCACAAACTGTGAGGATTGTTTGTGCGATCGCGTCCCTCAATCTATTTCAGATTTTGAATCGAAACATATTTTATAGTTAAATCGGACTACAATCGCCATCGCAGCAACTGGAAAACTGGCGTAGGAGGGGTGCCAAAATGACTGTAATATTAAACTGCTGGCAAAAGGCTGTGCTGATTGTTTTACTCGCGATCGCGCTCATCCTCAGCCCTATCCTGTGTTTGCCTTCAGCCACCGCCCAACCCACCAACACCCAACCCGCAATCGACGATCTCAGTCTTTTTGGCCAGGCCCTGCCCAAGAACTTTTTCCCAAAACCTGAAACTATCAACCCAGCCCTGATCGACCTCGGACGAGATCTCTATTACGAAAAACGCCTCAGCAAACATGAAGACATCTCCTGCAACAGCTGCCACCCGTTGACCCAATACGGCGTCGACCATCAACCCCGCTCCTTGGGCGATCGCAGTCAGCTCGGCGGACGTAACGCCCCCACCGTCTACAACGCTGCACCTCATATCGCTCAGTTCTGGGACGGTCGCGCTGCGGATGTCGAAGAACAAGCCAAAGGGCCAATCCTCAACCCGGTTGAAATGGCCATGCCCTCCCCTGAAACCGTCGTTGAATTGCTCAAATCTAATCCCGCCTACGTTGCCGCTTTCCAGCAAGCCTTTCCCAACGAAGCCGATCCAATCACCTACGATAATCTGGGTAAAGCCATTGGAGCCTTTGAGCGAGGACTGGTTACCCCCGCTCCCTTCGATGCCTATCGAGCGGGCGACGACGCAGCATTAACTGAACAGCAAAAGCGAGGGTTGCAGCTCTTCACCAGCATTGGCTGCATCGGTTGTCATAACGGTACATATCTGGGCGGTCAAAGCTATCAAAAATTGGGTCTGGTTGAGCCCTGGCCGAATCAGATCGATCGAGGACGTTATCAGCTCACCCAAAAAGATACAGACCGCATGGTCTTCAAAGTGCCATCGCTACGCAACGTCGCCAAAACCTATCCCTATTTTCACGATGCCTCCGCGACGACACTGTATGAGGCTATCCGTTTGATGGCTCGCCATCAACTCGGCCGCGAGCTGACTGCCGCTCAAACGGAGGACCTGGTCGCTTTTCTAGAATCGCTAACGGGTGACTTACCCCTGGCCTACATCCAGGAACCCACCTCACCTGACAAGGTAGCACCACCCAAAGCTCAGGACTGGCCAAAGCGTTCGCTCACCACACTCGAATGACGCTTGTATAAACAAGAATTCAACCCTGAAAACCCTGAAAATTTTCAAAGGAATGACATGGCTAATTTGTTGCAATAGATCTGGGTTGTAGAATAAGTTGTAGTTCTTACCCCATAAACCTGTCCGATAACTGGAGTGGAAGCCCCCCTCCGGGGGGCTTCCACTCCAATTTCCGAATGAGTCTAATAGACTCTGCAGCACTAAAGTGCCCACTACGAATTTGCGCAATTTTAGGTGTGTCATACCATTAGGGTGGATAATGTCCACCGACCTTATGTCAGTGCCATCCTACCCAAGTCTGCTTTCTTGACACCATCTTCTCAACGGGCACCACTTAAACATAATGTCATCATTAAGATAGACAAGGACGAAACAAAAGTCTCAAAAACAGATTTAGAATTGCTTCCCCTTCTGCCCTCTGCCTTCTGTCCTCTGCCTTCTCCCCCCTGCCTCCTGCCATCGCTAGAGAGTGTCATGAGTCGAGCTACTTCTGCTTCAGCCCTGGCTTTCCTGTTCCAATGGACTGCAGTCCACAGCATCGCATTTACTATTGCCGCCGCCATTGATTTTGGCCTGGTTGCCTATGTCAATGCACTGCCATTCTCTTTTCTATCCTTCTTTCTTCTGTTGGCGATCGCAGGAGCCATCAGCGGCTTGTGTATTGGAGGAGTAGAAATCTGGCTATTGCGCTCCTTGATCCCCAAACAAGGAAAAGAATGGCTACTGGCAACCATCATTTCTACGTCATTGGGCGTTATCTTCGGTGGATTGCTGGTTGCAGGTATTCTTGAGATCGACACAGAAATAATGACACCTCTGGCATACCTGATCCCTGCCGCATTTGGCATGAGTATCGGTGCTGCAGTCGGCACTGCTCAATGGTTTATGCTGCGTCAGCGAGTTCGCCGCGCAGCCAATTGGATTCTTGCAACCCTTGCAGGTAGATCCCTGGGATGGTCAGCAGCCATAGGATTTGCGATCGCCACAATTGACAGCAGCATTAGCACTGGCACCACAAGAGAATTCGTCTTGAACGCTGCTAGCAGCGGTGCCATCGGCGGAACCTTCTATGGAGTGCTGACTGGTTTCTGCTTATTACAATTCAAGGTGTACAAAGTCTGAAAGCAATTAACCCAATAGTCAGATTACAGCGATCATTTTCAGTAGCAGTCCTGGTGATTTCCCTTCCTATGTTTTTGAAACAACCTGGAAGATTAGCGTTTAATAGCACTTACCTAAGCAAGAATTGAGCGCTGAAAGCCTTTTAAATTACGAGAGTAGGCACCTCATGTCAGCAGCATTCGAGGTTAGTGTCTTCTTCGGAAGCGTTAACTTTCCAAGTTGTAAGAACTACTCACTATCAAAATATACACAACTTGGAAGGTTATTTTGAAAGCCTTGCAGAGCAAGGCTTTCAAAATAACCATTTTTCCGTTCTGGCACGAGGAAATGGAGTTTAGCGCCCCCTAAGGGGGCGCTATCCAAGTCGTGAATATCAGGAAGCAACGGGGAAAATACCAGCCAGCACACCTGAAATCTGACACCTGAAATCTGACACCCGGGAAGGAATTTCATAAACCTCCTGTTCAAGATGATTCAGCATGGTAGGGATCTGTAACACCGATTCTCGATTGACATCAGGAACAAAGGGAACAAAGCAAGCTGTTAAGAGGCGGTTGGGGAGTCTATCTGCGCACAAAGAGGTTAATACAATGGTAAATCAGGAACATCTCTGCTTGCTTAAACGAGGGGTGGTAGCCTGGAATGCCTGGCGAACCCAAAATCCAGGTCTTCTGCCAGTATTGGCTGAAGTCGATTTACATGATGCCGATCTCAGGCAAGCAATCTTGTTTAACACTGATTTTACCAACGCTGACCTGCATCGGGCTATCTTGAGCGAAGCCCAATTGAATTGGTCTACTCTGGTTGGAGCTTATCTGAGCGGTGCTTGTTTTGTAGGGGCCGATTTAACCGGGGTTAATTTTAGCTGGGCCAACCTTTTCAGAGCCGATCTCAGCAGTGCTAACCTCAGTTGGGCCGATCTCTATAAAGCAAACTTGAGCGAGGCAAACCTCGGTCGGGCTAATCTGAGACAAGCGAGTATGCGGCGTGCCAGCCTACGACGGGCTAATTTGCAAGGGGCTGATCTGGGAGGAGTCAGCTTCTTTGAGGCAGATTTACGAGGAACGATCTTGACAGAGACCAATTTGATTGGGGCAGATCTGGAAAGTACTAATCTGAAGGGTGCTTTGTTGAACGGTGTCGATCTGAGCCAGGTTAGATTGTGCAATACAACCATGCCAGATGGGAAAATAGAATATCGAGATTGTGATTAAGATATGGTTCTATGAATGCAGAGCGTTTTGTTACCTATCAAGGAGGATGCCACTGTGGCGCAGTTCGCTTTCAGGTGAGCGTCGATCGACATGAATTGTATGATTGTAATTGTTCGATTTGTCGTAAGAAAGGCTTTCTGCACTTGATTGTGCCGCCAGAGCAATTTACTTTACTGCAAGGTGCAGAAGCTTTGACGACTTATACTTTTAATACTGGAATTGCTAAACACACATTCTGTCGCACTTGTGGCATTCAGGCATTCTATCGACCGCGCTCCCATCCCAATGATTATGATGTGAATGCCCGTTGCCTGGATGGGAATGTGGTGTCTAGTTTCCGGCTCGTTCCTTTTGATGGGACAAATTGGGAGCAAAATATTGCGCAGCTGCGATCTTCGAGCGAAAGCAAAGATTGAACGCTATATCTAGTTTGGGATAATCAGGTTCTGCCCTGTATACAGCGTTGGAATCGCAGGTGTTATCCCCAGAATTGGAGAGACTATGGCACAATTGACGGGATGGTTTGCTGGCACCTGGTGTGCTACTGAGGGGTATGACCAAATTTATTTTTATCACCGGTGGGGTTGTTTCCAGTATTGGTAAGGGCATCGTTGCTGCGAGTCTGGGGCGGTTGCTGAAGTCTCGCGATTACTCGGTATCGATTCTGAAACTCGATCCTTATATTAATGTTGACCCTGGAACGATGAGTCCGTTTCAGCATGGAGAAGTGTTTGTAACAGAAGATGGAGCCGAGACCGATCTGGATCTGGGGCATTATGAGCGTTTCACTGATACCTCCATGTCACGGCTGAATAGTGTTACGACGGGATCGATTTATCAGGCAGTGCTGAATAAGGAGCGTCGGGGCGACTACCAGGGGGGAACGGTACAGGTGATTCCCCATATTACCAATGAGATTAAGAAACGCATCCATCGAGTAGCACAAGATACAAATCCTGATGTTCTCATCACTGAGATTGGTGGTACTGTGGGAGATATTGAATCGCTGCCGTTTTTGGAAGCGATCCGACAGTTTCGTAAGGATGTGGGGCGGCGCAATGCCTTGTATATGCATGTTACATTGGTACCCTGGATCCCGTCTGCGGGAGAGATGAAGACAAAACCGACGCAGCACTCGGTGAAGGAGCTGCGGTCAATTGGGATCCAACCGGATATCTTGATTTGCCGCTCCGATCGCCCTTTGCCGACTGGCATCAAGGAAAAGATTTCGGAGTTTTGCGATGTGCCGGTGGAGTGTGCGATCGCAGCTCAGGATGCGAACAGTATTTATGAGGTGCCGCTGATTCTGGAGCGGGAAGGGTTGGCGGAGCAGGTTTTGGATTTATTGCACCTCGATCGGCGTTTTCCAGATCTGAGTCGCTGGCAAACCCTGGTTGAACAGTTATATCGTCCTCGTCAGCAAATTGCGATCGCAATTGTGGGGAAATATGTCCGTCTGAGTGATGCTTATCTATCTGTTGTGGAGGCACTCCAGCACGCTGCGATCGCAATGAGCTGCGAAGTAAACCTGCGTTGGATCAATGCAGAGGACGTTGCTGCCACCGGAGCAGAAGCTTACCTGGAAGACGTCCAAGGCATCTTAGTCCCAGGAGGTTTTGGCATTCGTGGCGTTGAAGGCAAAATTGCTGCAATCCAATATGCCCGGCATCAGCAAATTCCCTTCTTGGGTCTCTGTCTGGGCATGCAATGCTCTGTGATTGAATGGGCCAGACATATTGCTGGTCTTGAAAATGCCCATAGTGGAGAGTTCGATACTAACGCCAGCAACCCTGTCATTCATCTGCTACCAGAACAACAGGACGTGGTAGATCTGGGCGGAACAATGCGTTTGGGTCTTTATCCCTGTCGCATTGCTCCTCATACCCTGACTCAATCTCTCTACCAGCAGGAAGTTGTTTACGAGCGACATCGACATCGCTACGAATTTAACAATGCTTACCGCAATCTGTTCTTAGAAACTGGTTATACTATTAGCGGCACTTCTCCAGACGGACGTCTGGTAGAAATTATTGAACTCTCCAGCCATCCATTCTTTATTGCAACCCAATTTCATCCAGAGTTTCAGTCTCGCCCAAATGCTCCCCATCCCTTATTCAAAGGATTTGTCCAGTCTGCCATCCAGACTAATTGTCACTCTTCTGAAGACAGTGTCGATCCTGCTATCCCACTAGCACGAGTGTCAGCAGAGGTCTCTTAGACGTTATCGATGATCTCAATTGATCGGGATGCAGGCGGTTTCTGCCCCAATACTGTTCGGTTAAGGATAGCGGATATCAATCACTTGACGAAAAATAGACCTTTAGGGACACGCATTGCCGTATCCCTACGCGAGAAACTAATTCTCGTTTCTAAACCGAACAGTATTGGGGTCTGCCCGCGCAAACATTCCTGTGACTTGGAAGGTTAGCGCCCCCGCAGGGGCGCTAACCCTAATGTAGAATGCGCTTTTACTTAAGCAGATAGCATCAGTTTGGAGACTGGCCAGTAGGATGGGGCAAAGGGCTATACCCGTGCCCATCACAGGCTCTCTGATGGGCACGCTTTGCTTTGCCCATCCTACGCGCTATTAAACCCTAATATACCGTTCGCGATCTTAAAAAGTGCAGCAGGCATTTTCGTCCTACTGCACTTCAAAATTACTCAACCTGGGGTTAAGCTGGAGGAAGCCAATTGCTTGCGTCCGTTTGCTAAACCTCCAGCTTATCGAACCACTGCACCCCGATACTTCAGCCCTTCTACCCTGTGATGATTGGGAGGAGCTTGTTTAGGAGTACGGGAATGCAGATCTGCACCACGATAGTGACCGATGACGGCATCAGTTTCGATCGTTTCAATATTAACCGGATGGGAATCGTATTTGGTACCGCGATAGTTAAATTGCATGGTATTCGCCTCTTGATAGAATTTGCAGAGAATGGAGGCGCGTTCCTTCAGGGTAACCCCCTACTTCCGTCTCCTCAGCAGCTGTTCCGCTTATCGCTAAATTGGATTTACTACAGGAGATGAACGATCTGGAGATAGCCGATCGCTGGCAAGTGCTGACAACAACTCAGATTTAGCGAACGGTGGCTCCCCGATATTTCAATCCACTGACCCTTTGGTGAGCGGGAGGAGCCTGTTTAGGGGTGCGGGGATGCAGATCTGCACCACGATAGTGACCGATGACGGCATCGCTTTCGATCATTTGAACATCAACGGGATGGGAGTCGTACTTGGTACCGCGATAGTTAAGTTGCATGACATTCGCCTCATTGGTAGAACTGCAGAGAAGGGAGGCGCGTTCCTTCGGGGCAATCCCCCTACTTCCGTCTCCTAAAGCATCAGCCACTTGATAAGCAATTAAACTTATTACAGGAGATGAACGATTTATTTCTGTATTCATATTTACAGTTTTGCAGAAAATTGTCAATCTCTTTTTCAGGGAATCTTGACCGAAATAGTCGATCTTGCTCTGATGCGCAGGCCATAATTGCTGTTCAAGTTTCTCTATAAGCGACTGCTATCGATGAAGAGATCGCCGTAAATACTTGAAAAATCGGGACTTGCAAAAAATCTATAGAAATTCTGATGGAGACTGACATCGATAACGGATCTGAAACGAGGGATTTTATATGAAGAATTGTGAAAAGCAGCTAGACTCGCTTGTTTGTCACTAAGGAAAGCGGGGATATAACCGGCAGAAGGCAGAAGGCAGAAGGCAGAAGGCAGAAGGCAGAAGGCAGAAGGCAGAAGGGAAAGTTTGATCCCAATACCGTTCGGTTAAGGATAGCGGGTTCAATCACTTGACGAAAAATAGACTGGTAGGGGCACGGCAATGGCGTGCCCCTACGCGAGAAATTAATTCTCGTTTCTAAACCGAACAGTATTGAGGTTGACCCCATCTGTTTTTGCGCTTTTTGTTCTGTCCTCACCATCAGGGGGTGATAAGATAGCTTAAAGTCACTCAGGGCATGGGGTGTAGGGTTTAGAGTGTGGGGAGAAATGGCGAGGGATTTCTGGGAATGGCAACCCTAATATCATGTTTGGTTAATTGTAAGGGGACGCTATTTTTCCCAGTCGTATGTTCGAACTGGAAACCCTCCCAAGGTGAGGACGGTTTTTGCGACTGCTGAACTTGACGGGTTGCGCAATGATAGAAGTAAGGAAGTCAAGACGTTAACTCGCAAGCGTTTAAATCAATCAGGCGAATTGACTTTCTGGGTGGATTCTGATGATACTTCCGGGGAAATAGATTCGAATTCGAATCAGCTTCAACATTGAGTTCAGATTTCGGAGGAATAGACTGATGACACTGATACGCTGGCAACCTTTCCACGAAATGGACGCCTTGCGCCGTCAATTTGACCAGATGTTTGACGAGTTGGCAGGTGTTAGCCGCAAGAGTGGGGAAATCCGCAATGGTTTTGCTCCAGCTGTTGAATTGAAAGATGCAGATGACAGTTTGGTTCTTCGGGCTGAGGTACCTGGCATTGAGGCCAAAGATCTGGATGTGCGGGTGACGCGAGATGCAGTTGCGATCGCAGGCGAGCATCGCCACGAAACGCAAGAGTCTGACCGCCACTATTTCCGTTCAGAGTTTCGTTATGGCAAGTTCCAACGGACGATTCCGCTGCCGACGCCTGTACAAAATGACAACGTTGCAGCTGAGTTTAAGGACGGCGTCTTGACATTGACATTGCCCAAGCTCGAAGAAATGCAACACAAAGCCGTCAAAGTGGATTTGACGTAGGATTTGGGTATTGGCTAATTGTAAGAGATGAGATTGCCCTCTACCAGATTTTGTCGGTGTTAGGAACGGGAACTTGATTGCTTAATCTAACTCTCAATTGGCTGCTGAGCATTCAGCTCAGCAGTTTTTATTGGCATCGGGAGGAAGATAAAGGCTTCAAGGCTGAGATTAGAATGACCAATAGTAAAGAGCTTTCCCCTATCAAGATCCTGGTAATCTAGCGGACTTTTCTGAGCCATTCGACAATACCGTCTGCGATCGCACTTGCCAGCTTTTTCTGTTCCACAGGATCGACAATCCACTCAAACTCCGTTGGATTAATCATAAACCCCAGCTCTAACAACACCGATGGTGCCGTTGTTGGCCGAGTCAGAGCCAGATTATTCCAATACACCCCATAAGCCGAGCGTTCCAAATCCTGCACCAGATAGTCATGCAAAAATGTTGCCAGACTGTGAGCCTGAGCGTTGTACCAGAACGCGCCTACACCTTGAGTGTCGATCGCATCGCCATTGTCCGGCAGCGCATTGTAGTGAATGCTCAGGGCAATCGTCGGCTCCAGTTGGTCGATCGCCGCCATCCGCTCTCCCAAAGAGACAAATCGATCGTCCTCCCGCGTCATGTAAACCGTTGCCCCCCGTTGCTGCAATTCTACCTGGAGCAACTTCGACACCGCTAAATTGACCGCCTTCTCGGGATAGCCCGTCGGTCCTCTTGCACCCAATTCATCTCCCCCATGTCCTGGATCGAGTAGAATACTAATCCCTGTTAGGGTTTGGGACAGAGCAGGCGAAGCATGACGGGTAAGTTCGGGAGGATGACGTAAAGAGAGTATCAAGCTGGTGCCTTCATACTTGAGTCGATAGCCCCATTGCTGTTTGGACTTCAACTTGAAACGATACTCGACCTGGTTGGGCATTGTCTGTTGCCAATCCAGACGATCGATAACTGCATCGTTGGCTACATAGATGGTGTCAGTTTGGGCGGTAGTGTTATAAAGCGTCAGGGTCAGATTGCGATCGCGCTGTTGCACGCTAACGGGTACCGGGACTTCCAGAGGGAAAACCACCTCCGTCCAGCGACCCACCCGACGCGAGCGAATACTGCGAATCGTCGTTTGTGGCAGCACAGCATTCGGCAAAATCTGCGTCTCTCGCGCCCGGATCCAGCCCCCATAGCCAAGCCGCAACCACTCCCCCTCGCGGCCTGTCACCATTGCGTGCGTTCCCTGCGGCAACGGTGTTAAACGCGAATAGGTGGTACTGGGGCCAGTCCGCGCCACCCCCGCTGCCGCCGTCACCACCACCACATCCAGTGCCTCAGGTGACAGAATCTCAACTCTACCAGGAGCCATCGCCCGCAATTTCTCATCCTTCCCGATCGCTTCAAACGACGGCTGTTCCACAATGCCCGGTTTCATCAGAGAAGTACATCCTTTAAATTGCCCTGCTACCCCCTGAGACAAGGGCTGGTTCTGCTGAGTCAAGACCGCTGAATTGGGGGGCAAAGCCACAACAGAAGTCTGGGGTTTGAGGGGAACGCTCTGCCCCCCCAACTTGACCACAACAGTTGCCTCTGGATACGCGCTAGCCCTGAAACAGATCGGCTCTCCCGGCAATCTGGCAATATCCGTCGCTGGCTGCAGAGATGCTTCATCAATGCCAAACTCAGTTAAGACTGCAGGCGCAGTTGAGCGTCGCGTCACCTGAATCTCGACTGACTGGCTACCAGAACGCACAATGAAATGATTTTCACCCAGCTGCAATGGAAAACTAGGAGCAAAATGTCCTGCCAGACTGCGCGAAATTTCCTGTCCATTGATCAGAACCTCTCCATCAGGCGATGCCGTACCAATCAAAAAAATCTTCTCTGCTGTCGTCTCATGTTTGGCAGGTGGGTAAACTACAGTCAGAGGTTGTTCAGCCCAAACAGGAGTTGTAACCATTGCACCCAATAGCACCAATCCTATACTAATACTTGTTCGTGCCATAAATTCCAACCCATGCGGAAAGCTTGCTGTCTGAAATCCCCATCCATAATTTGGGGATTTGGAGTTTCTCCAGGCGAAAAACTATGCTTTTCTAAAGCAGAGAATTTCAAAAATGGACAGAGTGCGCTCTATTTGGTGTGATAAAGGTACTGACTATAGCACGAAATTGGACATCGGTAATCCAAAGGAATGAACAGGTATCTGGAGCCGCAGGGATCAGGGACCAACTTCCACTCTATTTTCCGCCCGAAACTGATATTTATTCTGCTCAAACACGGCCCAACACAGGTTGATTAAACTTCACAACTATGACCTCCTGTAGAGGCGAAAATGAACTAAAACATGCGCAGAGGCTTATGAAACGACGTAATTTCCTGGGTTACTCCTTCCTTTTCATCGCAGGTTGTACTGCAATCCGCAAGTCGAAGGGACAGCTGTCCAATATCCCCATGAAGACCATTCGCTTTGCTGTCACCGATGTGGCTGGAAGCGAAGCCCTGAAAAAAAATTATGGCGCGTTTCGAACTGCTCTGGCCGAAGTCCTAGAAACAGAAGTGGAGCTTTTCCCGGTGGCCAGTTTCACAGAAGCGGCCTCTGCTCTGCAGCTGCATCAGGTCGACCTCGTGCTGGCAGGGCCATCAGAATATGTCATTGTGCGGGCGAGAACTAATGCTGTGCCAGTCATTGCTCTGACGCGCCCCAACCTCCGCTCAGTGATTGCAGTTCGTGCAGGCAGCGGCATCAAATCCATTGTCGATTTAAAAGGCAAAACGATGGAAGTAGGCAGGGTTGGCTCAACCAGTGGTTATCTCGGTCCGATCGCCTTGCTTATAGAAGCTGGTTTGGATCCGCAATCGGATGTTGAACTGTTTATTTCTCCGGAGTTTAACCTGGAGAATTTAAAAACTGGCAAGGTAGATGCCTGGGGTCGGGGAACTCATCGATACAAAAGTGCCTTAGAAAATGGGAATAGCCCAGAAAGCGACTACCTCGCGATCGCGGAAAGTCCTCCTTTACCCAACGATATTTTTGTTGCTGATAGCCAGGTGGATGCTGAAACAGTGGAGTATATCCGCTCGCGTATGCTGGAAAACAAGGACAAGCTGATGGACGCAATGAAATCAGCACAAAATTTTAAGTTCAAAGACTCGACCCTGGCTCCTGTCAACGATCATGAGTACGACACGATTCGTGCAGTCTATGAAGCCATGGGAGAAGGGGATCTGGTTAAATAGAGAAGGTAGTAGACTGACACGCCTAAAGTTGTGTAAATTCGTAGCGGACACTTTAGTGCTGCCAGAGTCTATTAAGTAAGAACTAAAGCTTTTTTCACAGCCCAATTCTATTACAACAAATTAGTTGTGCCAGGCTAGTGGGTTGCGGCCAGGAACGCGATCTGCGATAAATTGAAAAAGGATTAGTTCTCCAAAATCCTTACTTCTGGAGGACTACCTGAAACGTTACACATCGTGCGATTCTCAGGCACAAGCCTTTCTGAATCGCGAATTCCTTGCGCAGGGACGCGTCAATCCCGCATTCCTAAGGGTTTGTTGTTCGTGAAGTTATTTATCCACACGACTTGGAAGGTTAGCACCCCCTAAGGGGGCGCTAATTCCCATTTCTTCGTACCAGAACGGAAAAATGGGTTATTTTTTAAAGCCTTGCGGAGCAAGGCTTTAAAAACAACCTTCCAAGTCGTGTATCCAACAATTTTGAGCGAAAGCTGAAGTGTTTTCTTTATATTCACCTGTAATAATTTCTATGAAGAGCTTAGAGGATGCTTGAAAAGGTCTAAGATTCGGTAACAAAACGCTCTCGATCCCCCTAAATCCCCCTTAAAAAGGGGGACTTTTGACCGTAATTCCCCCTTTTTTCAAGGGGGGCTAGGGGGGATTCAATACTTTTCAAACACCTTCTTAAAGAAAACATAACCTTCCCTTAAATACATTCTATGAAATCGCTTGTATTTTTCATAAAAAGTCCTCGCCTGTAATTTCGTTATTTGAAGTTGGCATCTACTGTCTTCAAATCATGATTTGGTAGTGGTAAACAAGTAAGGACATTTAAACATGCGGGTTCCACCCGTGCGCTCAAATATCCTTGCATCTGGAGGACTATCCATGATTTTTTCTTCAAGAGGAGCCAATTGAGCAAGCCTGAGATGCCAGCGTTGATGCGGTCTGCTTTGAGAACCATTTATACCCGGTGGTTGGAGCGACCGATCCGCCGTCTGGGGGTTGCCAGAAAGTTTGGTTACAGCTACGGACTGGCAATTGGTATTGCCGTGGTGGGCACAAATGAATATATCGCTCATTTGCTGGACATGGTCGATCTCTACCAGCAGGAGTATCCTGAACCGACATCCGCAATCCAAACCAAAATTGATGACATAGACTTGCCTTTTCTGACCCAGGATATGCCCAGGTTGTTCGCCTCAATGAAAATGGGAACCGAACGTATTCGGGAAATTGTGCTGTCGCTGCGGACATTTTCTCACCTGGACGAAGCAGAGATGAAGACAGTAGACATTCATGCAGGGATTGACAGCACCCTCTTGATTCTCAGCAATCGCCTCAAGCATGGCACGAACTTGATCGAACAGTATGGTGAGCTGCCGCTGGTTGAATGTTACCCAGCACAGCTGAACCAAGTGTTTATGAATATTCTGGCGAATGCGATCGACGCCCTAGATTCGTTAGAAAGTTGGAAAGTTGGAAGGTTAGAAGGGTCTTCCTGTCCTGCTTAATCTGCAACCCCATCAACTCGCCAACCCCTCAACCAGCCAACCCGTCGATCTGCAAACTCCAACGATTTGGATTCGCACTGTTGTGACAGGCACTAATCAGGTGACGATCTCGATTGCAGATAACAGTCCAGGTATTCCTGCTGAGATCCGGAACAAGTTATTCGATCCATTCTTTACTACAAAGGAAGCAGGCAAAGGAACAGGTCTGGGTCTTTCTATCTCCTATCAGATTATTGAAAAACATGAAGGTCGCATTGATGTACATTCTGATCCCGGGCAGGGCACAGAGTTTGCGATCGCGCTTCCCATCGTTGCCAGAACGACGGCCTGATTGTTCATTGTTCATGAATCGATATCTGCCTTCTGATTTCTGCCTGTCACGATTAAGATAGAGCTATGGAATTATTCAGACTGTACCAACCCCAATCTAACCAACTCCCAGTTGTGGCAAATCTACCGCACAGCGGCACTTATGTGCCACAGGAAATCCAGCAAAATTTCACCGAACAATTTTCTAGCGCTCTTTATAATACCGATTGGTTTCTGCCAGTGCTCTATTCTTTTCTGCCAGAGTTGGGAATTACAGTACTGGAAGCCACCCACAGCCGCTACGTCGTCGATCTCAACCGGCATCCCGATCGAACGCTCTACGGCTCGTTTTTTAGGGCTACGATTGCTGGCCAGACTGCAGATGGGAAACGCATTTATAGAACCGATCCAACAACTGAGTCGTTAAAGGAACGGGTTGACAAATTTCATCGTCCCTACCACGCTAAACTACAAGAAATTTTAGCAGAGCTGAAGAGAACGTTTAAACGAGTTTATTTATGGGATTTACATAGTTTTATGGGATTAATAAACGAAGACATATGCCTTGGCAATGCTAATGGCGACACCTGTTCAGCAAAACTCATTGATAGTTTTCAGAAACAGTTTTCTAAACGAGGTTTTGAAGTTGTAAAGAACAAGGTTTTTACTGGCGGTTATATTACTCGACATTATGGCCAGCAACATTTAACAGACGCAATTCAAATTGAACTTCGCTATACTAATTATCTTGCTGAATCCGAACTCAATGTGCCCAGGAAACCGAAAATTGTCGATGAAGCCAAATTTTCTAGTATGAGCAATACCTTAAAGCATATCTTTAAAAATACATTAGTGGATATTGATTTATTCGAAAACAATTCGATCTGAATATCGAGCAAAGATTGCTGAATGATATTAATCCGATCGTTCATATAAGAAGCTTCAATGATAGCAAGATTAAATACAATGTTTCTGTAGATCTCAATAAAAAAGAACGTGGATATAGCAGTTCTCAGGCTAGTGAGTTATGGAAATGTGCCCCTACCTTCGGCAGGGGCACATTTCTATGTACTTCAGTCGCACGGGAACCGCTATATTCAGATTCGTTTAGCAGAATTAAAGGATTTAGAAAGTATTTTAGCCGTACAGACGAGTGCAATAAGAACTTTGTTAACAGTAGAGGATAACCAGAGACAAATAGAATCCTTAGTGAAAGGACAGGCAAAAGTCAGGAAAAAGGATAATTGTTGTTTTGCAGATTGTTTTTAGTTTAGAACATTGTGGATATCCAAATTCGAGCTGCGAATTCAAAAGACTTAGACAGCATTTTAGCCGTGCAAGCTAGGGCGCTGAGAGTTTTGTCGGTAAGGGACTATAGCCAAAAACAAATAGAATCCTTAGTCACGGGACAAGCAAAAACGAGAAACTTGAAAGATGAGATTATCTTTGTCGCTGAGCACGAGAATCAAATTGTTGGTTTTTCCTGTCTTTTAAATGCGGGGTCGCTGATTAGCGGTATCTTTGTTTGTCCAGATTTTGCCCGTCAGGGAGTCGGGACAAAGCTCCTTGAAGCAATTGAAGCTCAAGCTATTGAGCAAAACTGCAAAGTTCTATCGGTGATGTCGTCTCTTTCAGGATTTGATTTCTACCGGGCTAATGGTTATCAGGTGGTGCAGAAATCTGGTTTTCTCTCTTCAGGAGCGGTATGGATTCCTTGTGTGACGCTCAAAAAGCAGTTGATTGCATCTACAGAATCTGAACGTCGGCCTGGGAGGTTTGCTGCTTCTGTTTTTTGGCTGGCTCTGGCAAGTTTTTTGGTCGTTGTTTTCTCAAAACAGATGGATTTCACCATTGGGGACGATCGCAGCCTGGAAACCTCTCTACCCCCAACCGAAGAATCGTTCGAGTGGGGCGATCCAATACCGTCTGTCCCCTACCACTGTGCTGCAGAGTCGCCTGCGAGAACACCGACAGCAATCGTACAGGATAACAGTGAAGCGGTCGGGAGCGATCGCACCATCACCATCGTCGGCACCTTTAGCACCTTAATGACGGCACAGCAAGCATTTGCCGCTCTGGAAACATTGACTCCTTCATCATCAGAAGAGCCGCTACAGATCGAACTACAGATGTTTGGACAATCGATCTTTGCGACCACTGCTGACACAACTGCTCAGGCAGCCATCGTCAGACAGATCGAACGACTGGGAGGTCTTCTCCTATATTCAGACGACTCCAATGAAAAATCGATTGTCGCTTATCTCGATGTCCAGGCTCCCACCACAGCAGTCGCCACAACTGTCGCCGAGGAATTAGAGCTATATTTTTCTGTCCCCTACTCTTTCTATCTCCGTCCTCCCTGGTTGCAGACAGACATTCCAGTTGCCCAACAGAAAACAGAATACAAAGCACGGTACACTTACCACAAGCTGATGGAGACGACAGAAGCAGAACTGGCACAATTAAATCCGAGACCTTTGTTGTGGCAACACATCATGGCAGGTATCCTGCGCGATCCCGATCGCATGATGAAACTGCACCAGAAAATGGCCACCCGTTCAGCAAAATTGCAACGCCAAAAAGCAGCTCGACTGCTGGCAAGCAACGATCCTAACTTAGATCGAGAAACCGTCGCTCTATTCCTGGAAGTTCTGGAAGACCACCAAAGGCAGATCGCGATATACGAAACCGATCCCCATCTCAACATGGAGATTGATAGTAAGCTCAATCGCAAGCTGGGAAAGCGTTTGGGGCAGCTCGATCTGCAATCTATTCCGCCTGCTCCCCAGGACATCCGCTTTTCTGTTCATGGCAGCCTGAAGCGCTATGAACAGCGGTTGCTACTGGACTGGTTATTCTTTGATGAGATTCAAACCGGGTTACCGGCGCTGGGAAATTATTTGTGCGATCGCAACTTCTCCAATATCAAATACACGCTCGTAGACTTCGACAACGTTCGAGGAGACTAAGGAGATTGAAGAAACCCACGATCGACCTCGCATTTCTCATCCGTTCTCTCGACTATGGCGGTGCCGAACGCCAACTCGTCACACTTGTCAAATCTCTGGATAAACAACAATTTAATATTACGGTCCTGTACTTTTATCCAGGGGGGGCACTCGAGCAAGAACTGAAGGAGACCGGCGTTCAAACCATTGCCCTGAATAAGAAAGGACGTTGGGATAGTATCGGCTTTGTGCGTCGGCTGATTCGCCAAATCAGACAAATTAAACCCGATTTGCTCCACAGCTATCTTGGCGTCTCTAATTTACTGGCTCTATTGCTGAAGCTGTTCGTCCCTAAAACGCTCATGGTTTGGGGCGTTCGTGCCTCCAATACGGATCTGAGCTATTACGACTGGTTATCCAGATTGGTGTTTCAACTTGAATGTCTCTGTTCCCGTTTCCCTGCGCTGATTATTGCCAACTCGAATGCGGGCAAAGCCTATCATATCTGCCATGGTTTTCCTGCGGATAAAACGATTGCGATCGCGAACGGTATCGACACCGAGACATTCAAGCCCGACCCACAAGCCAGAATCCAGGTACGAGCAGAATGGAATATTTCAGACGCGGAACTCTTAATCGGCCTGGTAGGACGACTCGACCCCATGAAAGATCATCCAACGTTTCTAAAAGCAGCAGCACAGATTGCTCAACACAAAGATAATGTTCGTTTTGTTTGCATTGGTGGAGGTTCAGAACAATACAGGAACCTGATGATTCAGTTGGCTGCAGAGTCAGGCATTGCTGAAAAAACGATCTGGCCCGGTGCGCGTGCCGATATGCCCGCAGTTTATAATGCCCTGGACATTGCTTGTTCTTCATCCATAGCCGAAGGATTCTCGAACACTATTGGCGAAGCAATGGCTTGTGGCATCCCGTGTGTGGTGACCCAGGTCGGTGACTCAGCCTGGATCGTTGGCGATACCAGTTGGGTGGTGCCGCCGCGAAATCCAGGGGCGTTGGCTGCAGCCTGTTTGTCTGTGTTAGACAGTCGAGATCGGCCAACGGAGAAAGAAAAGTATTGCTGGAGAGAGGACGTGCGATCGCGCATCATCGAGCAATTCAGCCTCGCCATCCTGGTCGAAAAAACATCCCAAGCCCTCCTCAATTTGCTCAACTATGATTAAGCTTGTCCACATCATCACCGGATTGGACACGGGCGGTACTGAAACCATGCTCTACAAACTGCTCTCCTGTCTCGACCCGGAAACCTTCCACAACAGCGTCATCTCCCTGACGACAATTGGTTCCATCGGTGAAAAAATTCGCGCTCTGGGAGTACCTGTCCATGCCCTATCGATGCAGGCCAGCCGACCGAGTCCTTTGGCGCTGGCACGATTAGCAGGCAGGCTGCGACAAGAGAAACCCCATCTGATCCAGACCTGGATGTATCACGCTAATTTGATGGGCGGGATCGCAGCCCAATTCGCCGGTCGTCCCCCCGTTCTTTGGGGAATTCGCCAGAGCAATTGCAGCCTGCAGTATAACAAACGCAGTACCGTGCTCGTGATTCAGATTGGCGCAACACTCTCGCACTGGCTACCTGCCCTGAGCATTTGCTGTTCCGAAGTCTCGCGACAAATCCATGTCGATTTAGGCTATGCTGCTAACAAAATGGTCGTAATCCCCAATGGCTTTGAGACCGATCGCTTCCGGCCAGACACTGCCGCCCGTCAGCTGATTCGTCAACAATTGGGCCTTGCCGACGAGACAGTACTGATCGGTCTGGTCGGGCGCTTCGATCCCCAAAAAGATCATCAGACGTTCTTTGAAGCAGCGGCGCTCTTGCATCGCCACTTCCCGGATGTCCGCTTCCTGCTATGCGGTGACGGCATCACCTGGGAGAATCCTCAACTTGCCCGCTGGATTGAAGCCGCTGGGGTGAGACGTAACTGCCACTTGTTAGGGCGGAGAGACGATATGCCCCAGGTGACCGCCGCCCTGGATATTTCCGCATTGTCCTCTGTGGGCGAAGCTTTTCCCAATGTCGTCGGCGAAGCCATGGCTTGCGGCGTTCCTTGCGTCGTCACCGATGTTGGCGACGCGGCAGCGATTGTTGGCGAGACTGGGATCTCTGTATTTCCCCGCAATCCTCAAGCCCTGGCCGATGCCTGGACGGAACTGATCCTTTTGGGTGCAGAGAAAAGAACGGCGCTGGGCAAATTAGCCAGAGCCAGAACAATCGAGCATTTTTCGTTAGCGTCGGTCGTTGCCCAATACGAAGCAGTTTACAGGGATGCGATCGCACACAACAAAACCTCAACCGTTTGATGCGAACTGAGCGCTAAAGGGAACGGGGAACGGGGAACAGGAAACAGGGAACGGTAAAACGTCTTCACCTATAGCCGTAGTGCTATAGAACTTTGCAAACATCCTCTAAAATTGAACTCCTGAGTCACACTCCATCCCTTCTGCCCTCTGCCTCCTGCCTCCTGCCTTCTGCTAACGGGCATAACCCGAGATGAAAACCGGGCAAAACTTTTCCCCTGATTGAGCATAGAACAGCATGATTGACGAAGAATCCCGCAAAAAAATCGAACAGCCGTTTAACGAAGCCTTGAAGTTAAGGAGCGATGGCAAACTGAAGACTGCTTACAAAATCCTGTCACGGCTGGCGAAGGAGAATCCAACGATTGGCGAGATTGCCTTTATGACGGGTTCCGTGTGTTGGGAGCTGGGGCACCTGGACGAAAGTATCGATCGCTTCAGAAAGGCAACCGTTTTATCGCCAGACTCTGAAATAGCCTCTATTGGACTATTTCATACGCTATGGGAAGCTGAGGAATATGATGCCGCGTTTTTGGAAATGAAGAGATTTATCTCAACTCACAAATCAGAAAAATATCGATCGCTCCTGAAAGAAATGAAGCAAGATCTGGAGATGTAATCGCGAGCTGCTCTTCAATATACAAATTGCAAAAACAAGCCAACACAATAGAGGAAATTGTAAAATTTTCTAAAAAGATCGATCGCAAAATTCTGAAGAGTAGCTCGTAATATACCCAATTGATGATTTCAATACAAATATAAAGACAATAAAAGAAGTTATAGCAAAAAAGCTAAATTTTAAAAAAGTTTTCTAATCTAAGAAATAATTTCGATATCATTTAAACTATTTTCCGTATAACTTAAACTGTTTCCACATAGCTTAAAGTATTTTTCGCATAATCTGAAATATTTTCCGCAATTTATGAAATAATTTTTTCAGCATATAAATAATTTTATTGAAATCAAAAAGTATTTTCCGTAAACTATATAATATTTCCTGTTTTTAATAAAATAAATTACGCATAATTGAAACGATTTCCCGAATCCTAAAAATACTTTTATGCGTTTTGGAAAATTTCTAGAGTGCTTGAAATATTTTCTAAAATAAACAGAATAAAGTAATATGGTGAGAATTTTGCAAACTTTTAGTGGAAACCTATTATTTAAAGCTTATTGAATTGAGTGATAATTATAACTATAGTCAAACTTTGTTATAAAATATCGCTGACTTAAGGAAACGTTCAATAGTTTGTAGTGGTGTTATACGCTTAAAAATGTGCAATAGTTGGCAACGGATTTAAACGGATGTAGCGGATGGTTATCCCGTTGAGACTCATAGATTATCCATCTGTTATATCCGGCTCGTATAGCAACCCAATACCAGCGGACTTTGTGTTGGGTTACAGCAACAGCAGCAACCTAACCTACAATTTGATTTCAATTTTCGAGGTGATATAGCAATTCTCAGGCTAGTGAGGTATGGAAATGTGCCCCTGCCGAAGACAGGGGCACATTTCCATGTACTTCAGTCGCACGGGAACCGCTATAGTTTTTTGGGAAATGTGAATTGACAGTCAATATTGCATTCCTTATCTTGCTAAAGGCGGGTCAGGTACTTGAACCAGTTTCAAGCAGGTCTTGAGTTGCAAGATCTCGCGACTCCCTTTCTTTTTGACTGGAGGATAGAACTCATCTGTGTGTGGCATTACCGGATTCTGGCATCCCGCTCAAGACTACAGCAACGAACAGCTGCGAGTCATTGCTCAGCGTATGTCTAACGCTCTATTGCATCGAGGCCCGGATGATGGGGGCAGTTGGGTGGATGAAAATGCAGGTATCGCGCTGGGTCATCGACGGCTGGCCATCATTGACCTCTCTCCTGAAGGGCATCAGCCAATGGTTTCGAGCGATGGTCGCTATGTAATCGTCTTCAATGGCGAGATTTATAACTTTGTGGATCTCCGTTCGCAGTTGGAACAGTTGGGCCATCGCTTTCGCGGCCATTCAGATACGGAAGTGATGCTGGCCAGTTTCAGCCAATGGGGCGTCGTGGCAGCGGTTGAGCGCTTCAATGGCATGTTTGCCTTTGGCCTCTGGGATCGCCAAGAGCGAGTGTTGCATTTGGGACGCGATCGCATCGGCGAAAAACCCCTCTACTACACCTGCAGCGGCCCCACTTTCCTCTTCGCCTCCGAACTCAAAGCCCTCAAAGCCTACCCTCAGTTCCAGCCAGAGATCGACCGCAATGCCCTGGCCCTTTATCTGCGCCATAATTATATCCCCGCACCCTACTCGATTTACCAAGGTGTGTGCAAATTGCCGCCCGCCTGCTTGCTGGCCATTCGTTCGCCTGACGACATCCCCCAGCCGGAACCGTACTGGTCGGCTAGAACTGCTGCTGAATCGGGTGTTGCCCAACCTTTTACAGGTTCGGAGAAGGATGCGATTGAGGAATTGGATCGACGTCTGAGAAAAGCTGTGAGCCTGCGTGCGATCGCAGATGTGCCCCTGGGTGCCTTCCTCTCTGGCGGCATCGACTCCTCCACAACAGTAGCGCTAATGCAGGCCCAGAGCCGCCAACCAGTCAAAACCTTCAGCATTGGCTTCCACGAAGATGCCTACAATGAAGCCCATGAAGCTAAGGCTGTCGCGCAACATCTGGGGACTGAGCACACGGAATTATATGTGTCACCGGCAGATGCGATCGCAGTCATTCCCAAACTACCCACCCTCTACGACGAACCTTTCGCCGACTCCTCCCAAATCCCCACCTTCCTGGTCTCCCAACTTGCCCGACAGCACGTCACCGTCAGTCTCTCCGGCGATGGTGGCGACGAACTCTTCGGCGGCTATAACCGTTATCTGTTCGGTCGTCGCCTCTGGCAGCAGCTCAGCTGGATCCCCCAACCCCTGCGCCAGACCGCAGCCCGCGCCCTCACCGCCCGATCGCCGCAAGCCTGGGACCGCAGCTTCAAAGCAGTCGCACCATTCCTTCCCACCCGCCTGAAATACAAACTCCCCGGCGACAAACTGCACAAGCTAGCCAGTATTCTCAGCATCGCCGCTCCCGAAACCCTCTATACGTCCCTGGTGTCCCACTGGCAGACCCCCGACGCAGTCGTCCTCAACGCCGCAGAACCCGCCACCCTCCTCACCGATCGCCACCGCTGGGCGCAGCTACCAGACTTTACCCAGCGTATGATGTACCTCGACAGCATTACCTACCTGCCCGACGATATTCTGGTCAAAGTCGACAGAGCCAGCATGGGTGTCAGTCTCGAAGCCCGCGTCCCCTTTCTAGATCATCACATCATCGAATTTGCCTGGCAAATTCCCCTATCTATGAAAATCCGCAACGGCCAGGGAAAATGGCTCCTGCGCCAGCTCCTCTATAAATACGTTCCCCCCGCCCTGATTGAACGGCCTAAAATGGGCTTTGGCGTCCCCATCGACAGCTGGCTGCGCCATCCCCTGCGAGATTGGGCGGAAACCCTACTGAGCGAGCAGCGCCTGAAACAAGACAACATCTTCAATCCCCAGCCCATACGCCAGAAATGGCAAGAACACCTCAGCGGCGATCGCAACTGGCAATATTACCTTTGGGACATCCTCATCTTCCAGGCATGGCTAGAAAAACATTAGCAGTTAGGGGGAAAGGCAGGAGGCAGAGGGCAGGAGGCAGAAGGGATAGAAAAAGGCAGGAGACAGACGGCAGAAGAGATAGGGAAGGCAGGAGGCAGACGGCAGAAGAGATAGGGAAGGCAGGAGGCAGACGGCAGACGGTAGAAGGGACAAGTTTGCCACATCGGGCGTTGAGCGTTTTGTTCTGTCCTAATCTATGCTGGTAGTGCTGAAAAGGGCCATATGCCAGATTTAGCTAAAACCTGTTTCTCCTGTCTTCTACTTTCTACCGTCCTCTCTGCCCTCTGCCCTCTACCCTCTGCCTTGCTACTTGATTAATCGCGCCAGAAACATTCCCACTTGCACGCCGACAACTCCCAATACCGCACTCCCCAGCCAATAAACAATCGCGACATGGGTACCCAGTTCCTGCAGCAGCACAGTATCCAAGCCAAAGGTGGAAAATGTCGTATAGGACCCCAAAAAACCAACCATCACCATCAGCCGAATTTCGGGCGAGAGAATGACACTACGCTCCAAGATTGAGGTAACAAAGAACCCCATCGCCAAACACCCGGTTAGATTGACAAACACCGTTCCCCAAGGAAACCGGTCGCTAACCTGCTGCGTAAACCAGAGGTTAAGGTAATATCGACTCAAGGAGCCTGCGATCGCACCCAGCGCGATCGCCACCGGATGACGGATCGTCGGCTGCTGAGACACCCCAGCCAACGCAGCAGACATATAGGCAAACCAGTGGAACAAAAACTGCAACCCAAATCTCATAGCACTAAGAGAATAGCTTAGAACATAACAGAAGACTAAACCTGGATAAGTCACTCTTTCCCATCTGCCTCCTGCCCTCTACCTCCTGCCTTCTGCCCAGAACCATCACTGACCTGCCTTCTGCATTTTCAAGCCCATGCAAGTACTACCAGCAAAAGTCCTATTCTGCAAGGCTGATAGCAATTTAACCTTCTGACTAAAGGCAATGTTTATGAGGCTAGCCCAACCGATCAGGGGCAATGCCAAACCCGCTCAGCTGCTCTGGACTCAGGTTGCTGAGATTGCATTACGGAGACACTTCACCCCTCCATCACAATTAAGCACCTCAGTATGTTGTCTTTTTAAAGATTGCTGGAAGGATAGTCCAAGCACTGGCACTTGACCTATCCTGAAATTGCTACAGTTTAGTCAGGTATCCTATCATGCAATCAACGAACTCCTTCGCAGACCTGTTTACCCGAGCCTTCCGTTCAGGAAAAATTACGCTGGTTGAACGTTACGAACTCATGAGTGCTGTGGTAGAAGAAAAACTGAATGAAGAGGAAAAGGCCACCGTTGACCGCATGCTTCATGCGCTTTGTCGCGGACATCTGCAAGTAGTCAACGAAGTTCCTGCTGTGGGTTGAAAATACTCTAGTTCGAGGTCTAGCAATTCGCGTGCGAGAGTAGATTGATGTTGAAATTACCAGAAAGCTTATTCCCCAGAAACTTGATTGCGGATGAACTTTGGGAACTTTTTTCCCGTGTCGGCAATACGAAAAAAGTAACGACTTACGACCGTAATATCCTACAAACCGTCTTGTTTAGCCCTGGGACGACAAGGGAAGAGTTTGAATTGATTAATCGTCTCTACTGGTTGTTGCGTCAGGGCAAACTGCGCCTGGTCGATTAGAGGGGCATCAAAGCTCTCCTAATGACATACTTGCTGTGCAGTAGTTTCTGCATAGTCTGCTTGCCATCTCAGTGTTGATTGCTCAACGCTGACATGCAGCCTCAATTTTCTAGCGGAAGCGCTGCAAAATCGCAACTAATATCCCTCAACATCAAATGTTAAGGGAGATCGACAACATGAAGTGAGAAAATCAAACGTTGGGTATATACCATTTCAAACACTGGCTTGGGATATTGAAGTTAGCGCATTCAAAATCCTCTTTTTGCTCTCGACCAATGGATCCCAGTCAGCTTTTTAGTATGAGTCTTGCACTTGGACAGTCCTCTACAGGTAATGGTTTGCGATCGCGACCCACACTCAATTTATATGAGGTTTTACATGGGGTTTGTATGAGTTTTCTTGCAGGTGGAAGTCATAACATTAGGTTAGAACAGCCTTTTTGATGCGTATTCCACCGACCGTTTCCTCGGTCGGCTTTTTCTTGATGAAAGGCATCGCGCTTACCCCACCCCCAAAAATAAATAACCCCCGGTTGCGTGCAGATTCTGCAAGCGAACTAGGAGCTAGGGTGTGCATATATATAGAATAGTGGATTCCAGAACCATGCGCTTCCGCCATTTGGCGTAAGTTGTATCCGTAGTTTTTCGAGAAGTTGCAGGTCTGCTTCCCAAATGTCCCCCCCAACGACCCGCATTCACAACTTTATTACAATCTGTCCTGTTCGTACGATCTTTCGATGAAGATCGCTGGATCGCAGTAGATCTATCCCGCTAAATTTGCGACTCTGAAGAGAGTTGAAAAATCAACAGCAAGGGTGTGCAGCCCAAGAGCGGGTAATTTAAAGACAAAAGCGCGATCGCACCCTACATTTGCGATCGCGCTTTTGATTAGCCAGCCACCCCATCACAACGCATCCATCCATAGTGCTTTAACATCGCCCAAACCACACAAGTTCGTAGTCGGCACTTTAGTGCAGCAGAATCTATCGAGTAAGCATTACAGCCATCTTCATCCCCAGAGCTTGAGAACAGCCCCATGCTTGAAGAATTTGAGATCGGTCAATCTTTAAAATTAGCAGTAACCCAATGGGCAGATAGAGCGATCGGTCACTTCAAGGATGCGATGAGTGCCGAACAGACTTATCTGAGATGGAACGATCCAAGGATGTACACAAAAGGTGGCGATATCTGGGTGAATGAAGAATGGTGGATCGATACGGCTCAAAAACTATTCAAGAAAAAAGATAAAGAGTTTAACAGCTTAGGAGGTCATACTGCCCTGGAAATACTCGCCTATCATTTTCCAGCGCAGTACAGAGACATAGCCATCGACAAAATCAACAAATGGTACAGTCAAGCAGGTCTCCACGATTATGAAGACTGGTTAGATCTTGCGGCAATAACAATTCCCGATCATCCATTCATATTGGAGATCCAGGAAGATATTGACTGCTGGCGAGATCTGGCAGCTTTAGCAAACATGGGAAACGAAAAAGCGCTAGGAAGATGTAAAGAAATAGTATCAGAAAGCATAGCAGAGTCAGACTTTTTCGATATTTGGGATATCTTATCCAGATTAACCCCCGCGACGATTCATAAACTTCTTTCTGAGAGCGACATAGATAGCATTCAACAAGAAGCCAAATCAGTCGCATCTCGAACAGTTGACTCAGACGACTACGACCTTTTTTCTATCCTCTATCCTGCCCTGAAGCTTGAATGGTTCGATGTGCTCAATGGCTTAGCTGCAAACAAAATCCTGCTGCAGAAATTTCAACAGAACTGCTCCTTTTTTGGATCGCTCTACTCCCTCTGCGACACCCATGTATTGGAGTGGAGTCTATCGCCAAAACAAGAATTTACGCAGCTCTTAGTATTGCTTTCTCTGCAGCATACAAACTCTTCACCCTACTTCGACCTTGTAAAACGAATGACGACCAGGAAAGAGTTTTGTCTCAAAGATCTTCCTCATATGAGTATGGATAAAGAGATCGCTCTTGCCATAGCCTGGAAAAGAACTTCGGTGGTCTAGCATTTTATTGTGAAAACGATCGATCTCGGTATCCACAGGGAGAGCAGAGTGTTGCTCCTGATTGAGATTGAAAATCGCATCCGCATCGTCCTTCGGCAACGCCAAAGCGCCCACCCTCTCCCTGCAGCAGTTCCGGGAGTGGGGAGCGGATCCGGCAGAGTTGCCAGAGGAAAGCTAAGTAGTGGTATGACATGCCTGAAATTGTGTAAATTCGTAGTTGGCACTTTAGTGCTTCCGAGGGCTATCGAGTAAGGATTATAGTCCTTTCGACAACCTAACTCTATTGCCCCAAATTAGTGATGTCAGTCCAGTAGGTAGACAAAATAAATTGTGCATTCCAATTGGCTGAAATCTTTGCAACTCAAGCATTTTTCAATTTCGCTATATACAATTTATTTCGTACAAGTACTTAGAAAGCCTGATGGGATCGTGTCGACAAAATCCTGGGAAACCACAGAACGACGGAGCGGCGGTTTGCGTCCCTGCCTCACCAACGCTCCCGGCAAGATCTGACCAATATACAAGCGCAACAGATGCCAGTCACAGCGCTTCCCTGGGGTCAACATCTGCTTTTTTTTCAGCAGGGAGCGATACGCCAGTGACAGCGCTTCGGTGACCGTATTGCCCGTAGCTAGGGCTTCGTAAAGTTTGGCCGCTGCATCGGTGGCATCGGTGTCAAGGACGCGATCGCTCCAACTGCAACACCACCGTTTCCCCCTGTTGCAGCAACTGTTCCGCCATTGAAGGCAGAGTTCCTTCATCCCAGGAATAGCCCGTGCGACAGCCAGAGAAGAACATCAACCGGGGGAGGTTAAAGGGAAGTACGTCAGCCATGTCTGCTGCACTGCTGTACTCCACCTCGCTAAACTCAGTTTTCGTAATGAAGCAAGGCGTTTTGTCGCGAGATGTCGCATGTCCCGTCATAGGACATCGCAAAAAGCTCAAAACCAAATGCGGTCAACCTTTCTTCTACCTCCTGACCTCTGCTCCCCGTTCCCTGTTCCCTGTTTCCTATTCCCTTGCTCCCTCTCCCATACACACCGCACCTGCCGTATTAAGCGCCAACACCCGCACCTGCGCCGTCCTCCCCACTTTTGCCCAGGCCGCAGTCATGGCCGCAGCCACTGCCTCCGCAGTCGCCGCAGTCGTCAATGCCAGTACCGTCGGCCCCGCACCGCTAATCGTCAAGCCATAGGCCCCTGTTTCCAGCGCCGCCAGACGCACCGCGTCGTAACCAGGAATCAGCTCCCGACGATAAGGCTGGTGAATCCGGTCCTGCAACGCCACCCTCAACCAATCGCCGTTACCGGTCTCCAAACCTCGCAACAACAAGCCCACATGCGCCAGATTAAAAATTGTATCGGCACGGCTATACTGCTCCGGCAGCACCCGCCGAGACGCTTCCGTCGAGAGTTCAAAATCAGGCATCGCTACCACCGGAACCAGAGCCGGGTGCCAGGGAATTTCGCAGATTGTCCAATTCGAGCTAGAAACATTGCGATCGCAGTCAGATTGCACCTCTGAACCAGAGCTAGCAACGGATAAACGACAACCGCCTAACATAGCAGGCACAACATTATCCGGGTGACCTTCAACCGCGATCGCCAACTCCATCAAGCCCTGCCGATCCACAGGCGATCCCGCCAGAACATTCGCCCCCAGCAACCCACCCACAATTGCAGTGGCCGAACTACCTAACCCTCTCGCCAGCGGGAACCCCAACTCAATCGAAATTTCTACTGGTGGAGGAACACGCTCTAAATGCTGATAAAGCTTAACAAAAGCCCGGTAAACCAAATTATTCTCATCCGTTGCTAACCGCTCCCCCTCCACTCCTGAAACGATGATACGGAGAGAACCGTCTTCTGGACTCAGCTCCAAAAACCGAAACCGGTTAGACAAAGACAGAGCAGCACCTAAACAATCAAACCCAGGTCCCAGATTGGCGGTAGTCGCAGGAACGCTAACCCTAACAGACCCACAAACAGACACGACCGCCACCCCTCAAACTGAGGTTGGAGCAGCCGTCGACGCAGCCAGCTCCTCCAGCTGTTCTTGCTGATCTCGAGTAATACAAGCCTGAACCACGCCTTCTAGATCGCCCTCCAAAATAGATGCAAGGGCAAAATTCTCACCCAAGCGATGATCGGTAACGCGGTTATCTTTATAGTTGTACGTGCGAATTTTCTCCGAACGCGATCCTGTACCCACTTGCGATCGCCGCATAGACGTCACCGCCTCTCGCTGCTCGCTCAGCTTCATCTCATATAGCTTGGCCCGCAAAATCTGCATCGCTCTTTCGCGGTTTTGCAACTGCGATCGCTCCTCAGTACAGAAAATCCGAATTCCTGTCGGCTTATGCACCAGATCGACAGCCGTCTCCACCTTATTCACGTTTTGGCCGCCTGCTCCACCAGACCGCGCTGTAGAAATTTCAATATCTTTGGGATCAATCTCAACTTCAACTTCCCCCACTTCAGGCATAACTGCAACCGTTGCTGTTGAAGTATGAACCCGTCCCCCCGCCTCAGTCACAGGCACTCTTTGAACCCGGTGGACTCCCGCCTCAAATTTCAGCTTGCTATAAACCCGCTCGCCCCGGATTTCTAAAATCGCTTCCTTAAAACCACCCATATCCGCCGGAGACTCGCTCACCAGCTTCACACGCCAGCCCTGACTTTCAACATAGCGAGAATACAGCCGCACAAGATCGCCCGCCCAAATACTCGCCTCATCACCACCCGTTCCTGCCCGAATTTCCAACATTATATTCTTGTCATCATTCGGATCTTGAGGGAGAAGCAGGACTTTCAACCGGGTCTCTAAACCAGCGAGGGATATTTCCAACTCGCCAATCTCCAGCATGGCCATATCTCGCAACTCCGCATCATCCGCTGCCTCCCGGAAAATTTGTTGAGCATCCACCAACTCTCTCTGTGTGGTTTTCCAATTTGCAAAAGTATCAACTACTTCTTCCAACCCAGATCTAGCCTTGGCAACCCGCTGCACCTCACCCGGATCGGTTGCAATATCTGGATCGGCAAGCCTGCGAGTCAGTTCATTAAACGTCTGCTCAACAGACTTGAGTTTATCCAATAGATACGCTTCAGCCATAAACTCAAAAACCGCACAACCGCCAAAAAAACAGAGCGCTGAACAGATAGAAAGATGGAAACAAATTTAACCTAACATTCTTTGCTTTGCAAAGGAATAAAATAAGCCTACCAGCGCCACGAGGATTTCAAAACGGCAAAACTTATCTTACGTTTTGTTATATGTCCATCATGCCGTATTTACGTCGGAAACGCTCCACTCGCCCCTCTGTATCGATAATTTTCTGAGTGCCAGTGTAAAAAGGGTGATTCCCCGACCAAACATCAACATGAAGTTCTGGCTGAGTGGAACCAACCGTCATAATTAACTCCCCATTGCAATACACCTTCGCATCAGGATACCATTTAGGATGAATATCAGCCTTAGGCATAATTACCTTTTCCTCCTCCAAATTTGCGGCTTCTACAGCTTAGCCGATATACCGTTCGCTTCACAAAAAACTGATTCCGTGAAGATTGCCCCCTGCATCCAAACCTATTCACCTTGAGCGCTTAATTGTTCCCGAAAAAAAATACAACCATATTCCATCACAGAAAAAGCAATCCCAGCGCCAAAATAAATTTCGACAAACTAGCAATTATCAGCGTTTTGAGTATTGAGGAGCCTTCCGTGCTTTATGCAAACCATACTTTTTACGCTCTTTAGCTCGTGGATCGCGGGTGAGATACCCCTCAATCTTTAGGGGCTTGCGGTTTTCTGGATCGAGCTGACAAAGCGCTCGAGCAACTCCCAAACGAATCGCTTCTGCTTGTCCAGTCACTCCACCTCCACGAGCATTCACCAGGATATCGTACTCATTCTCTAATCCCAGCGTCTCCAAAGGTGCTCTCGTAGCAGCGATATAGCCAGGATTGAACTGAAGGTAAACATCTCCTGGTTTGCCATTGATAACAAGCCGTCCCTCACCAGGTATCAATCGAACTTGAACAATCGATGACTTGCGACGACCTGTCCCCCAATACATCACTCGATCTGCAGATTCAGTTGCTTGCATAAGTTTCAGCCTCCTGGAACGGTTTTAATTTCTAACATCTGAGGTTTCTGAGCTTGGTGGGGATGCTCAGGTCCTTTATAAACCTTAAGCTTGGTAAATAGCCTTCTTCCCAAAACTGTTTTAGGTAACATTCCACGCACTGCTTGCTCAACAATTCGTTCCGGAATTCGAGTTTGCAGATCGGCAAACGTCTCGATTTTCATTCCTCCAGGCCGACCAGAGTGACGACGATAAACTTTTTGAGATCGCTTCCTGCCCGTCACTTTAATCTTTTCAGCATTAACAACAATTACAAAATCCCCTGTATCCATATGAGGTGTATAGATAGGCTTTTTCTTTCCTCTGAGGATTGAGGCAATCTCGCTTGCAAGTCGACCAAGACGCTGATCAGTTGCATCAACAACATACCACTGTCGCTCAACCGATGCCGGAGAGGGGAGAAGAGTTTTGTTCATAGAAGTTCCTACTGGTGTTTCAATGATTAAATATCAGTATGTCAAGAGGAAGGAGGCTAAATAATTTATACGGTAAACCAAAAATTATCTTGCGAATGGTAAACCAAAACTATGACGTGAGTAGCTCCATCAATTGGGGTATAGAATCGGTCTGTAGTTCAGCTGAAAATGGGGATACAGGATAACCCACCCGAAGTAAACAAAGACCGCAAGCAGGAGCAGCATATTTCACATGTTCTCGCTGTTGGTTAACCCAGAGAGCAGTAAAATTCTCCGGCGATCGCAGACCGCGACCCACCTGAACCAGCAATCCCACTATTAACCTCACCATTCCATACAAGAACCCACTTGCCTGAATTTCAATTTGGAGAAATTCTCCTCTTCGCCGACACTCAGCTGCCTGAACTTCAACCCAAGAATGAGGGCGAGTCGATCCTGCGCGACGAAATGCTTCTAGATTGTGCTTGCCAACCAACGGCTGTAGAGCTTTCTGAATCTGCGATTCATCTAAGGGAGCATGATAATAATGCCAGCTAAAAGGCTGAACAAACAAATTAGGCTGGGGTGCCGTATACAGCAAGTAGCGATAACGCCGCCACAATGCAGAAAATCTAGCATGCCAGCTTGGAGAAACTGCTGCTGAAGCCAAAATTACAATGTCATCTGGCAAACGAGCATTGAGGATAGGGACCCAACGACTAGCAGGAAACGGCCCCATTCCCTGAAAATGGGCAACTTGAGCAGCAGCATGAACCCCTGAATCTGTTCTACCCGCAGCATGCAACGTCACAGAATGGTTCAATATTGCTTGGAGTACTTTCTCAATCTCTCCCTGAACTGTCCGTTGCCCAGGTTGCCTTTGCCATCCATGAAAACGAGTACCCAAATATTGGATAACCAGGGCAACCCGTTGAGTTGATGTAGCCGCAACTTCAGCAATCATGAAAACATCTACCAATCTAGTTCAAGTCAATTCAATAATAGCCATTTCAGCCCGATCGCCTCGACGACGGATAGTTCGAACAATACGGGTATATCCACCATCGCGATCGCCATATCGATCGTTTGCATTTTCAAAGAGGGAATGAACCAGCTGTTTGTCGTAAATATAACCAAGAGCTCGACGACGAGCCACTAGCGATCCATCCTTAGCCAAGGAAATCATTCTTTCAACCTCGGATCGGACAGCCTTAGCACGCCTTCGAGTTGTTTTAATACGACCGTGACGAACAAGCTCTGTGGTTAGAGATCGAAGTAGAGCACGACGTTGGTCAGCAGGTTTACTGAGTTGATCGAGACGACGAGCATGACGCATAACAATGATAAATGATGTACAGCTTAGCGATCCGTGCAGGAAAATAACACAAAAAAGTTTATCTGATTCTCAAGAATCAGATATTTTTGATGCCCCTATTCTTAACCCTGAAATCAATTGGCCTTGGCAGATTTTTCCTGGGGCAAAGTAATGTCCAAACGCTGTTGTAGTGCCTCAATCACCTCCTCTGCAGACTTAGCACCAAAGTTTTTGATCTCCAAAAGGTCTTCCTGAGTGTAATCCAGCAAATCAGCCACTGAATTAATTTGTGCTCTTTTCAAACAATTATAAGCTCGTACTGAAAGCTGTAATTCTTCAATCGGAATCTGGCTTGTTGGATCTTCATCTTCCGAAGGCTCATCCTTCATGGCTTCTAAAGTTATGTCTTTCAAAGGATTGAACAAATCAACCAAGATACTAGCAGCCTGACTCAGCGCTTCCTGAGGTGTCAAACTGCCATTAGTCCAAATTTCCAAGATCAGCCGATCTTTCTCCAGAGAGCCATCAATCCGGATTTCCTCAACACTATAGTTTACCTTCTTCACAGTCATAAAAACTGCATCAATTTGGAGAAAATCAAGAGCAGTCGCCTCATCACGTCCCCGCTCAACTGAACGGTAACCTTTCCCCCGCTCAATACGAAATTCCATCTCCAGCTTTGCACCTGCACTTAACGTTGCAACATACTGGCTGGGATCGACAACTTCTACTTCTGGAGGAAGATCGAACTGGGATGCTGTAACTGTTGCCGGTCCTTGAGCCAGCAAACGACCAATTTGAGGTTGGGAAGAGTAACTCTTGAAGACAATCTCTTTCATATTGAGCAAAATCTCCAGGACATCCTCCCGCACTCCTGGAATTGTTGCAAACTCATGATTAACACCTGCAATTCGAACAGATGTTACTGCCGTACCTTCCAAATTAGACAAAAGCACTCGCCGTAGCGCATTACCAAGGGTCGTGCCTTGACCGCGTTCTAGCGGCTCTAAAACAAATTTACTGTGCTGACTTTGGTTATTCTCTTCATTAGTCTCTACACACTCAATCTGAAATTGCGCCATCAAGAAACCTCCCTGCTTCTTAAACAACCAGTGAAGGGTAAAATCCTTGACTCGCTCCACTGGCTTAACTCAACTCAACGCTAGCTATCGCTGCTGGAGGAAAAATCCTCTCTTTAGCCGCTACTCTAATAGCTTAAGCTAAGCACCCTTTAAGATGCCCGCATGACCTAAGCAATTCACAATTGGTCACTAACTGCTCAGTCATACAGAGATCAAACTCGACGCCGCTTAGGTGGACGACAACCGTTATGAGGAATGGGCGTTATATCGCGAATCAAGGTAATCTCCATGCCTGCACCTTGAAGGGATCGGATAGCTGTCTCCCGCCCAGCACCAGGACCGCTAACCATAACTTCAATTTGGCGCATACCTTGATCGGCAGCACGACGAGCTGCATTCTCAGCAGCAGTTTGAGCTGCAAAGGGCGTTCCTTTCTTGGCTCCTTTGAAACCACTAGATCCTGCCGAAGCCCAGGAAATAACATCGCCATTGGTATCTGTTATAGTGACGATCGTATTGTTGAAAGTAGATTGAATATAAGCAATCCCGTTAGGAACATTACGTTTTTGTTTCCTTGCCCCAGTTTTTTTGGTTGGTTGTCGCGCCATGCTGGCCTCTTTTGTTGAGTTTACGAATTTACCCAGACTAATCCCTAAAACGTAAGTTACTTCTTCGCAGCCGGTTTCTTCTTACCAGCAACTGTCTGGCGTCTACCTCGACGAGTACGCGCATTTGTACGAGTACGCTGCCCCCGAACCGGCAAACCCAAGCGATGACGTCGACCTCGGTAAGTACCTATATCGACTAAGCGTTTGATATTCATCGCCTCCCAACGCCTTAGATCTCCTTCTACCTGATAGCTATTTTCGACAGCTTCGCGCAAAGCCGCCACTTCGCCATCAGTCAAATCCTTTATACGAGTGTCTGGATTAATACCAGTTCTTGCAAGCACCTCTTTGGATCGGGTCAGCCCAATCCCATAGATGTAAGTTAAACCAATCTCCACGCGCTTATCACGAGGTAAATCTACTCCTGCTATACGTGCCACGCTTTCTCTTGCCCCCATCTATAACTATGTTCACCCCTGGATTTAACTGTAGGATAGAACATCCCATCAAAACCTTTAAATCCTAGCCTTGGCGCTGCTTGTGTTTCGGATTCGAACATATAACCATCACGCGTCCGCGACGACGTATCACACGGCACTTTTCACAGATTTTCCGGACAGATGCTCTAACTTTCATGCCTATTCTCAAGCATTACTACAAATTCTGTATTATATCATTCATTTAGCAAAAGAGGCATTGAAAAAATGTAAATAAACTTTGAATCATGAATTCCATCACCAAATGTAACTTCTTGCCTCGAAAAAAATACAATTTTTAACAGAAATCTTTACAGAACAAGCAAACTTGTATTAATCAGATTTACAAAACTTTACGAAGAATACGCTGTATAGGTTCCCTAAACTCTACTTCTTCCTCAAACGATAAGTAATTCTTCCCTTAGTCAGGTCATAAGGAGTAAGCTCAACCTTAACTCGATCGCCTGGCAAGATTTTTATATAATTGCGGCGAATCTTACCAGAAATATGAGCTAGAACATTAAAACCATTATCAAGGTCAACACGAAACATTGCATTTGGGAGCGACTCTGTTACCGTCCCTTCCATTTCAATCAGATCTTGTTTAGACAATTTGCTTCCCCCTCAGCTCTGCCGTAGGCATCTGAAACCATTCGAATCAGCGTTCCATATTTCAATCAGATTTCTTTCAGTCAGGAAATCATGATACATAAACTTAACCATCGTATCAGCTTGACTCACTTTAGCAAGGGTTTGAGGTTAAACATCAGAAAGGTCGTAGAAGCAAATACATGTCATCATTCGCCCTTAAAAATACGCTATTTAATCATACCTTCATACCTCTGTGAGATAACGTAGGTTTGAATCTGCTTTGCCGTATCAATAGCAACACCAACAAGAATAAGCAACGACGTCGCTCCTAGACCTCGAAAAGTGGTTACTTTTGTTGCACTTTCAACTGCAGTTGGTATAAGCGCAACTGAACCGAGGAAGATGGCCCCCAAAAAAGTCAAACGATTCAAAACCCGTTCAACATATTCGCTGGTTGCTCGGCCAGGTCTTATCCCAGGGATACTAGCTCCCATCTTCTTTAAATTTTGGGATAAGTCAATTGGATTAACAATTAATGAAGCATAAAAGTAGCTGAAAAATAGAATCAGGATCAAATAGACGGCAGTATACACCCAGGGAGAGAGAGGTGAAGAACCAACCGGGTTGAGATAGTTAGCAATTTCCTCAACATATTTGTTTCTAGTAAATTGTGCTAAAGAGGCAGGAAGAAATAAAACAGCGGACGCAAAAATGATTGGCATTACTCCCCCTTGATTTAAGCGTAGAGGGAGATAATTTGTACGCTCTCTATACAAACGACGACCCACCTGCCGACGTGCTGACACAATAGGGATTCTTCGGGTTCCTTCTTGGACAAATACAATACCAACGATTGTAACCAGAAAGACCAATAATAAAATGATAACGCCCCCAACTTCATTGCGATTGCCTGTCTCCACAACCTCGATTGTTTGCCCTAGAGATCTAGGAAGAACAGCAACGATGTTAATGAAGATAAGGAGAGAAGCTCCGTTACCAACACCACGCTCTGTGATCAACTCCGAAACCCACATCACAAACATCGATCCAGCTGTCAAGGCAAGCACTGTTTCCCCAATAAAAATAAGTCCAGGCGAAATTGCAACTGTCCCTGAAGTTTCACTGGTTAAATTGCTTAACCATAAAGATAGACCAATACTTTGAATCACTCCCCATCCTAAAGCAACATAACGAGTGATCTGAGAAATTTTGCGCCGCCCTGCTTCACCCTCATTCTTCTGTAAATCCTCTAAAGAAGGAATGGCTGCTGTCAACAGCTGCATAATAATAGAAGCGTTAATATAGGGTAAAATACCCAAAGCGAATATACCTAGTGCTGATAGTCCTCCTCCTGAAAAAATATCCAGAAATCCGATGACTTGACCTGTTGCGTTGCTATTGATGTAGCTCTGAAAGGCTTCCCGATTAATCCCTGGAACAGGTAAAAATACGCCTAATCTAACCAGTATCAATAAACCAACCGTAACTAACAGCCGACCTCTTAACCCAGCGGCTTGAGCCATTTGCATAAACGTTTCTTGAGCAGTGGGGGTTTTATCTCGGCTGACAACCATGAGAAAGAATACCTCTAGGAAAAGAAGGATATACGCTGAGGACAAGAAACCATGTACTAGTACTACTCAATAAGCTTATGGCTATAGTGATGCTTAACTATGAGTATCAAGTACCATCAATTAATTCGCAATTTCCACCAGCTGCCTCGATTTTTGCCTGAGCCTTCTGAGTAAAAGCTGCTGCTATTACACTTAAGGGCACAGCCAATTCCCCATCACCAAGGATTTTTAAAGGGCCATCATTAGCTGTAATAATACCCACATTCATGAGGGAAACGAGCGTTACTGTTGTATTTGCAGGTAGAGAAGATAACTTACCTACATTAACCACAGTGTAGTGCTGGCGACGGATAACCGGAAAATGCTTTAATTTCGGGATACGCCTATAAAGTGGCTGCTGTCCCCCTTCAAATCCGGGCCGAGTTCCACGGCCAGAACGAGATTTTTGTCCTCGCATACCGAAGCCACAGCTAGCACCCTGACCTGCAGAAATGCCACGTCCTAAGCGGTGCTTGCGTTTTTTAGTCCCTTTTTTGGGCAAAGCGTCTTGTAATCTCATAGGTCGAAAATTAAATAACCTGGATAGGAAAGATCGTTACTTTACGCATAAAGATTTTCAATATGAATACCACGCTCCCCAGCAACTTCAGAAAAAGTTCGTAAACTCTCTAAGGCATTAATAGCCGCTCTAGCATTGTTGAGTGGATTGTTGGAACCAAGTTGTTTTGCCAGAATATTACGAACACCCGCTAACTCCAATACAGTTCGTACAGCACCACCTGCGATTACACCAGTACCTGGAGCAGCCGGGCGCATCATTACTTTAGCTCCCCCACCAATACCATTGGCTGGATGGGGAATAGAGTTGGATTTCGTCAGCGGAACATCTATCAACTGCTTCTTGCCATCAGCAACTCCTTTCCGAACTGCACCAATGACATCTCCAGCCTTACCCACACCTACACCCACCTGGCCACGTTCGTTTCCAACAACAACAATAGCTCGGAAACTAAGTTTTTTTCCACCTTTAACAACTTTACTAACCCGCCGAATCTGAACAACTCGCTCTTGCCAATTAGTATCTTTCTCTCTATTACGGTTGTTTTTACGACGACCTGCCACGCTCTTACCTCCCACTGATTGTATACCTGAATACCCAGCAATCCCCAAATGTTAGCAGCTTATCTTCTGGAACTAAGCAAAGCAATCAATTCCAACATTCACCCATTTATAAAAGCTAAAACTCTAATCCACTTTCCCGAGCAGCCTCAGCGAGGGAACGCACACGACCATGATAAAGGTTTCCTCCTCGATCGAAAACAACTGCCTTAATGCCTACTTGGAGAGAGCGCTGAGCAATCAGCTTACCAACCACAACTGCAGCATCACAAGTTGCTGCAGAAGCAAGCTCTTTTCTAAGAGTTGGTTCAAGAGTCGAAGCAGAGGCCAAAGTACATTGCCTTGTATCATCAATAACCTGAACATAAATATGCCGATTGGAACGAAAAACAGATAGACGAGGACGCTCAGACGTTCCAGATACCTTACGACGTACTCGACGGTGACGATGGCGTGTTAAATCTCTACAGTTTAATTTCATAATATTACTTCTTCCCTGCCTTACCGGCCTTACGTCTGATCGCTTCGCCTGAATAGCGAATACCTTTACCCTTGTATGGTTCCGGTGGACGAACGCTCCGAATTCGCGCCGCCGTGTTACCAACAATTTCTTTGTTGATACCACTAACAATGACGTTCGTATTACTTTCGACAGCCACTTGAATGCCTTCAGGGGGAGTAATCTGCACTGGATTACTATAGCCAACATTTAAAATGAGAGTACGGCCCTGAATCTGAGCACGATAACCAACACCTTGGATCTGCAAACGACGTTCAAAACCTTTGAACACCCCCTCAACCATGTTCGCAACTAAAGTTCGACATAACCCATGCAACTGCCTGTTCTTGCGAGATTCATCTTTTCGCTTGACAAAGATAGATTTACCATCTTGCTCTATAGTGACACCCTCTGGAATTGAACGCGAAAGATTACCTTTAGGACCTTTGACAGAAACATCTTGGCCAACAACTGTTACAGAAACTTTATCGGGGATGGGGATGGGTCGTTTGCCGATACGAGACATGGCTGTTTCCTTAACAATGAACTAAAAATAACAAAAATGCGCAACGATAAAGGGAAGCTACAACAAACCTATTCCCAATGCATCCTTTGCATACACTAGTCCCCTTAAACGGACTGCATATGGTTGAACAAAACATGTTTACCAAACATAACAGAGCACTTCACCCCCAATACCCTGACGTCTGGCTTCCCTATCAGTCATGATACCACTAGAAGTAGAGATAATTGCTATACCAATACCTCCTAAAACACGAGGCAACTCTTTACGATTAGAGTAAACTCGGAGACCAGGTTTGCTTATACGCTTTAGGGATCTAATGATAGGCTGGCGATTCTTCCCTCTATATTTTAGAGTGACCACCAGGGAACGCTTTATACCTTCTCCCGTTTCCTCAAAATCAGAGATGAAACCTTCCTCTTTGAGGACGTTAGCAATGCTGCGAGTCATTTTTGTGGATGGGACATTAGTGGTTGAGTGCCTTACCAAACAAGCATTACGAATGCGAGTTAACATATCTGCAATTGTGTCGTTAGCCGCCATAGTTTTTTGCAATTCTCTCCCTATGCAACTACCTCAATTATCCCGAAAAGGCATGCCCATTGCTTTAAGCAGGGCATGACCCTCTTCATCTGTATTCGCAGTGGTTACAATTGAAATATCCATGCCGCGAATCTGATCGATGCTGTCATAGTCAACTTCCGGAAAAATCAATTGTTCTCGGATCCCCAACGTATAATTTCCTCGACCATCAAAGCTTTTAGGACTAACGCCACGAAAGTCACGAATTCGGGGCAAAGCTAAATTGATTAAACGCTCGACAAAAGCATACATTCTCTCTGCTCGGAGGGTTACCATAATCCCAACCGGCATACCCTGACGAATCTTGAACCCTGCTATCGCTTTTTTTGCTCGCGTTACCACCGGCTTTTGACCTGTGATGACTGCAATTTCCCTTAAGGAAGATTCAAGAGCTTTAGCATTTTGAGAAGCTTCCCCTAGTCCTCGATTCACATTGACTTTAAGCAACTTGGGTACTTGATGAACGTTTTTATACTGAAACTGTTCTATCAGTTGGGGAACAATTACTTCTTTGTATCGTGTCTTGAGTGGTTGTGCCATCTTCACATTTTATCCTTCTACTTCCTGTTTTTTGTTAGGGATGAAAGTAAATGGTACCAAGCTAAAACATGTTTCACACTGTCATTCAGGGTCAGCGCATCCGTCCACAAACACCATTAGTCAATGATCTCTCCTGTTTTCTTCAGCATGCGAACTTTTCTACCATTCTGGTCAAAGGTATAGCAAATGCGGCTAGCAACATTCTGCTTCGTGGAATAAAGCATAACGTTAGAGCTGTGAATTGGTACTTCAAAAGTAACAATTTGGCCAGATTCTCCTTCCTGCTGAGGCTTAACGTGCTTGGTTTTCAAATTCACTCCTTTGACCGTCACTTTGCTCAACTTAGGAAAGGTTCGCAAAATCTCACCAACTTTCCCTTTGTCCTTTCCCGCAATAACCTGAACATTGTCGCCTTTCTTGACATGCATTTTACAACGGGTTCGGTTTGCATTTTGGCGTTTTTTAGACATTCAGAGCACCTCCGGAGCCAGAGAAACAATTTTTGTGAAATTTTTGTCACGTAGTTCTCGGGCTACAGGACCAAACACACGCGTTCCCCGCGGGTTACCATCCTGATTGATTAAGACAGCTGCATTATCATCAAATCTAATGCTCATACCGCTTTCTCGGCGCAGTCCTTTTCGAGTTCGAACAATAACGGCTCGCACAACATCCGATTTTTTGACGGCCATATTGGGTATGGCATCCTTAACAACCGCCACGACAATATCGCCAACACTACCGTAACGACGATTGCCAGCACCCAAAACCCGAATACACATTAGCTTTCGAGCACCACTATTGTCAGCAACGTTGAGATATGACTCTTGTTGAATCATGTTTAGCCTCCTTTGCGACCTACTAGAAGCTGGACAACAGTCTTTAATCCAACTACACCAGCGTAAAAATTAGGGATTAGCTTCTTGGTTATTAAGCTGGCTATTAGCCTACCGATCGCTTAAAACTTCAGCAACAATCCAGCGTTTAGTACGGCTTAGAGGTCGGGTTTCCGTAATTCGAACTCGATTACCAGATTGACATTTGTTATCCTCGTCATGAACTTTATAGCGCTTTGTACGCACCACAATTTTTCCATATTTGGGATGGGGGGCACGGTTTTCAACGGCGACCACTACAGTTTTGTTCATTTTGTCGCTCACAACAATTCCTACTCTTTCTTTGACTGCCATGATGGGTCATTCCTCCAATTGTTGGCTGTCTGCATTTACCTGAGTATCATTCGCCGAGCCTGATTTGATGTCATCTGTTTGCGCTAACTGCCTTTCACGTTCCACTGTCATTAATTGTGCTAATTGATGACGACAATGTTTAAATTGGTGGAGTTTTTCTAACTGACGAGTTGCTTTTTGCATCCGCAACTCAAACAATTGCCGTTTAACCGCCAGAATACTATCTTCCAACTCCTGGTTGCTAAGGTTTCGGGCATCTTCAATCTTAGGGAATGTCATGATTCCGAACATTACTCCATCTCGCGTACAACAAACTTCGTTTTGATAGGCAACTTGTGGGAGGCTAATCGCATTGCTTCTCGGGCAGTTGCTTCAGGTACTCCCGCAATTTCGAATAGAATTCGACCTGGCTTTACAACTGCGACCCAATATTCCGGCGAACCTTTGCCAGATCCCATTCGTGTCTCTGCTGGACGCATCGTTACCGGTTTGTCCGGAAATATCCGTATCCAGATCTTGCCTCCTCGGCGGATATAACGATTCATGGCTCGACGGCTAGCCTCTATTTGGCGAGATGTCATCCATGTGGTTTCCATAGCTTGAAGGCCAAAATCACCAAAGTTGAGAGTATTGCCACGCTTCGCAAGACCACTCATGCGTCCTCGCTGCTGCTTGCGAAATTTTGTTCTCTTGGGGCTTAGCATAAAGATTACCTTTATCCTTCATTTGAGCGATCTTCAAATTGCTGGCGAAGGCGTTGCTGACGGCGACGCGGTTGAGTTGTTGATGAAGCAGCTTGTTCATCTTGACCAGGTATAATTTCTCCCTTAAAAATCCAGACTTTTATACCGAGGATGCCATAAATAGTTCTAGCTTTACAGTAGACATAATCGATATCTGCTCGTAATGTATGTAAAGGCACTCTACCTTCACGTGTCCATTCAGTTCTAGCAATCTCTGCACCATTGAGACGGCCACTAACTTGCACTTTAATACCTTGGACACCTGCACGTTGTGCACGCTGGATTGCTTGACGTACAACACGACGAAAGGAGACTCGTCGCTCTAGCTGTTGAGCAATATACTCTCCAATTAGAGAAGCATCAGCATCAACACGGGCAACTTCTAAGACATTAATTCGAATTTGGCGATTACTTCCTAGGGCTTCCTGTATACCAACACGCAAAGATTCTATTCCCGAACCTCCTCTACCTACTACAACTCCAGGACGGGCAGTATGCACCTCAAGATCGATCTGGTCTGCTTTGCGCTCAATGCGAACATCAGAGATGCCGGCATTGCTGAGATGCTTGCGAACATATTGTCTGATCTTATAATCCTCTTGCAAAAGCCCCGGATAGCGGCTGGTGTCAGCAAACCAGCGAGAGCGATGCTCTTGAGTGATGCCGAGCCGAAAACCAACTGGGTGAATTTTCTGTCCCACGAATGCGTCCTCTTTAGTAAAAGCTAGTAAGTTGTCAGTTCAGTAAGGTGGCGAGGATGGTCGAGGTTAGGGTGTGGAATGCAACTATTTTAATCGCTCTCATCCATACCAACAGTAATGGTAATGTGACAGGTTGGTTTGCGAATCCTATAAGCCCTTCCTTGGGCACGGGGGCGATAACGTTTTAGCGTAGGCCCTTGATCGGCGTAAGCTTGAATGACCATCAGTTGAGCTGGATCGAAACCTTGATTGTTTTCTGCGTTGGCAACTGCTGAGCGCAATAGCTTGAGCACAGGTTCGCAAGCTCGGTAAGGCATGAATTCAAGGATCATCAGGGATTCTCGATACGATCGCCCTCGGATCTGATCCAGTACTCTACGTACCTTATAGGGAGACATTCGAATATACCGTGCTATCGCCTTCACTTCTCTGGTTTTAGCCATGCTTTTCTCCTTTTTGCCCCTTGCCTGCTAGAGTCTGAATGCAGCTCTTAAAGGTATTCTCTTTTCGCTTTCAGTAATTGGGGTTGATAATCTAGTTTTTTTAACGTCGGGAGCGTTTATCTTTGCTGCCTGCATGTCCTCGAAAAGTACGGGTTGGAGCAAATTCACCTAACTTGTGTCCTACCATCTGTTCTGATATATATATAGGTACATGCTGACGACCATTATGAACTGCAATTGTATGGCCGACCATCTGTGGAAGAATAGTTGAGGCACGCGACCAGGTCTTGATCACTTGTTTTTCACCTTTGACATTGAGTTTTTCGATCTTCTTAAGGAGATGGTCAGCGACAAACGGGCCTTTTTTGAGAGAACGAGCCATGGCTATATCAACTCACTAAGTCGAATTTCTACGGTTTTGAATGGCTAGGAGCCAGTTGCTATTACAATAAACGGATCAGGCATTGCGACCTCCTCGTCCACGCTTCGAGGAGCGGCGACGGCGTCGCACAATTAGCTTATCGCTCAGCTTGTTGCGCTTTCTTGTTTTTGCGCCTAATGCTGGTTTACCCCAAGGAGTCATGGGGCCGCTCCTACCAATAGGTGCCCTACCCTCACCACCACCATGAGGATGATCAACTGGATTCATCACACTCCCCCTGACTTTGGGGCGACGGCCTCGCCAACGATTCCGGCCTGCTTTCCCTAAACTGAGGTTTCTTGAGTCAATATTACCCACTTGACCAATGGTTGCATAGCAGTCTTTGCGAATCATGCGAACTTCCCCAGACGGAAGTTTCAGGGTAACGAAGTTACCTTCTTTGGCAACGACTTGAGCAGCAGCACCAGCAGCTCGAACAACCTGCCCTCCCTTCCCTGGGATTAATTCCACATTATGGACAGTTGTTCCAAGGGGCATATCTTTAAGTGGAAGAGCATTGCCGATTTCAATAGGCGCATTTTCGCCAGCAATAACTCGGGTACCAACAGCGAGGCCATGCGGATGTAGGATATAGCGTTTTTCACCATCTTGATAGTATAGAAGCGCAATACGAGCGTTACGGTTTGGATCGTACTCGATCTCCGCTACTTTCGCAGGAATATTTCGTTTGTCGCGGTAAAAGTCGATCTTGCGATAAAGACGCTTATGGCCACCACCACGACGACGGCTAGTGATGACGCCACGATTATTCCTGCCTTTTGCGCTGTGTCGCGATCGCGTCAGCGTTTTCTCAGGATCGCGACGAGTGATTTCAGCAAAATCAGAGATCGTACAAGTGCGCGTACCAGGTGTGTAGGGCCGAAAGGAACGAATACCCATAGCTTTAATGATCAACCTAAATCAGTATGCTTGGAATTTAGACTTCGGGGAATAAGGTAATAGAACTATCAGATGATAGAGTCACTATCGCTTTTTTGCGGCGAGAACGATAACCTACGAAACGGCCCACTCGCTTTTTTCTAGGAGGTGGATTAAAGGTGTTCACTTTTAGAACTTTGACATCAAACAAGTCCTCAATCGCCGCCTTAATCTGAGGCTTAGTTGCTCTTGGATCGACTTCAAATGTGTATTTATTTTCTTCTAAAAGTATCGTTGCTTTCTCAGTCACAATGGGGCGACGAACCAGATCTGCTAGATCGCGAGGGTTGTATTCAATCACCATAAACCTCCCTAATCTTGGATATTGCAGAAGCAGTGCTGACAATACGATCGGCTGCTAATAAGTCGTAGATATTTAGATTCTCAGCAGAAATCAGCTTGAGGTTGGGTAGATTTCGGGCTGATAAATATATCGTTTCTGATCGCTCAGGGATGATTAGCAGCACCTTTTCATCTGGTTTTATCCCCCAGCGTAAGATTGCCGCCAATAACTCCTTTGTTTTGGGTTGAGGCAAGCGATCTGAAAATTCTTCTACTACAACCAAATCTTCTACACGACTTTGGAGAGCTGTCCGTAAAGCGAGCTGACGCTCTTTTCGATTCATTTTGCTCGTATATTTTCGGGGTTTTGGCCCAAAAATAACCCCTCCTCCTCGCCATAGCGGCGAACGAATTGAACCTGCACGAGCCCGGCCAGTTCCTTTTTGCCGCCAAGGTTTCCGGCCTCCTCCTCTCACTTCAGCCCTAGTTTTTGTGCTGGCATTGCCTTGGCGAGCATTAGCCATCTGACGTATTAAGGCACGATGAACAATGTGGGCAGCCGATTCTGGACGAGCGATTTTCAAATCCAATTTCGCTTGTCCAACCTCTTCTCCTTGCCAATTTCGAATTACACAGTCAACCATGGTTCTGGGAATGATGGGTGAATAATGTTGCCTAAACTCCCGGAGGATGAATTATTTTGTATTGGACTTAACCCAATTTGCAGGCCGAATGCTTACTAAGGCCCCTGGCTTCCCAGGGATAGCTCCTTTCAGTAGCAGCAGATTGCGATCGCTATCCACACGAACAACTTGAAGTTTGCGAATAGTAACTTGCTTTCCCCCAAGACGACCCGCCATCCGCTTACCAGGATAAATTCTCCCTGGAGTCGTACCCGCACCAGTCGAACCAGGCAAACGATGATTTTTGGAACCGTGGGACATTGGCCCTCGCCTGAAGTTATGCCGTTTTTGGTAACCCGCGAAACCGCGGCCAATACTCGTGCCAGTAACATCGACAAGTTGACCAGGTTCAAAAATATTTGCTTGAATTTGCTGACCCACTTGAAAACCCTCTGCTGGCTCAGTGCGATACTCTTTAAGATGGCGTAGCGGGGGAGCTTCAGATTTCTTGAGGTGTCCGAGTTCAGGCTTGCTCAAGGCTTTAGCAGAAACTTCATCATAGCCGATCTGAATCGCTTCATAACCATCTGTTTTTTCCGTCTTGATTTGGGTAATTGTGCATGGCCCTGCTTGAATGACCGTTACAGGAAGCGCTCTTCCTTCATCATCAAATGTCTGGGTCATACCAAGCTTTGTACCGAGAATCCCAATAGCCATGACAAATAAATCTCCTCTGATCTCAGAGTATTTAAAGACAAGAAGTTGAAACCACGGAACGACTCAGTTCGACTCGAACCCGTTCAAGCAATCGGGGTAAGTATAGCGTTTCCCTTCAGGGAAGCAGAACAAGCATTAAAGACACTAAAGAAAATCTTGAGCGCGCCTCGTAGAGCTTGTTTAAATGTTCGCTACCGAAAGCATAGACATTGCTCAGACCGCCGGGACTAAAATAGCTTGCTACTCAGTATCCCTGGAAGGGCGGGAATTGGCTTAAATCAATAGATTCCAAGCAACACAATAAGCTTTTGCTATATGAGCTGATTCTCTGGAATCTTGAATTCCTAAAGCCAACAGATATAAAATGACAGTCTACATCTTCTTTTTAAGATGACAGCACTTTTCAGTGGATTTGCATATGGATTATCTGTGGCTAAGACTTTAGCACGAAATCCACTTGCTTTCCAGGAAAGCCCAAATAAATCTGTTAGACTTGCCACGATCTACAAGAGTAGACCATAAAGATGTAGTTGTCCAGTAAAACTTTAATATCTTTTGATCGTGAGTTGTGGTCTTGCTTGATCTCATTACGGCATTGATTTAGGAAATTATGTTTTTAGGTGAAGGGAGAATGGAAACGGGGAACAGTAAAATGCCTCAACTTATGGCCGTAGTGTTTTGACATCGTTGAGATTGTGCATGCTTCGTAGTTGGCACTACTTTAGTGCGGCAGAGAGTCTATAGGGTGTGTTTCTTCTACCACCCAACGCTATTGCGCCAAGTTAGTGGTGTTAGATCAATAAATGCGATGTTCATCAGAAATAGTAACAGCAAGCAAGCCACCTCCTTTCCGCCCAAAGATTGAAGAAGACATATCTAGTCAGAGCAAGGCTTTTAACCAGTTTTCATGGGTAATCTTACATTGGAAAGGGAAACTAATATTCGTAGTAAAACGAGTTCTTTGTTCCAAACTGGGTTTTGGAGGGTGGGGTCTCCATTTGTCATTCCGAAACAGAGCTTCGGAATAAGGGGCGTATCTAAGTGTTGGGGGAGCCGATGGGTAGGGTGGACATTTCCGTCCCATTTCTGTTTTGTCAACCTGAGGGGAGTGCTCGGAAACGATCGCCAACTGGGACTCTCGTAGGTGGGCATTGCTCAGAAAAACCCGCAGTTCGCACTCGCGAACGCTCAGGAGCAATACTCACCCTACAAGCAAGGTCCTCTTATTTCCAGACTCCGACAACCTCTGAATGCGCCCCAGAATAAGAAGTAAAAGTAGGTTCCATACTCTATTTCTATGCTCTATGCAAATTTATGCCTTGGAGTAACAGGCTCTTTCATGTTAAAAGTGTTAGCGTACGCTTTACTTAGCTACGTTGATAACTGAATTTTATGAAAGCCTTCTGCACCTGGGTAGACATTAGTACATCTAAAGGTTTCAGTCATTATTAAGGATAGTCGTAATAGTTAATGTCAATATCTACGCAGATTTTTCGAAAGTTGCTGTGGTGAAGACGATTGTCTGGTATTGCGGTAGTTCTGTCTGCTTGTTTCGTCCTTTCAAAATGGCATACATCTTAATAAACACAACCGCTGAACCGTTTCTTTGAGACAACTCCAAGCTAAGGATAAATGATGGCATTAATTACAACTGGGAAAGGCTTGATTCGGGATTTAGAGCGGTCAGGGGCTCTAGCAGTTTATGTCCCTCTAGAGGGTGGTTTTGAGGGTCGCTATCGACGGCGCCTGCGGGCAGCAGGTTTCTATAGCATTTCCATGACTGCACGAGGGTTAGGGGATTTACCTGCTTACCTAACGCAAGTACATGGAGTTCGCCCCTCTCATTTGGGTAAAAAGGATATTCGGGTCTACTATTCGCCACCCCTACTAGATTACTACCTTGGGCAAATTCCCGATGATGCTAAAGGTATGGTACTTTGGCTGCTTGAAGGTATTCTCCTTAACCAAGAAGAGTTGGGGTATTTGATACAATTACCTCGTTTGGAGCCGCGTGTAAAAGTTATTATCGAAATGGGTGGAGCACGTGCTTTTCGTTGGCAACCTCTGAAGGATTTGCTTAACCTGAGCAAGGTTTAGTCTCTAGGTTCGCAAACTATTTTTTGGTTTGGAGATTCTTCTGTTGCCTTCTGGAGGTTTAGGCTTTAACACATTAGGCCCTAAGCTGAAACAGTAACAGAATTTTTCCGATTTGGAGTTGCTGTTTTGTGATAATAGCGCTTGTCAGGCAAATTCGTTAAAGCTGTTACCGTTTAAGTGAGATACAGAGTTCTGGAACTCTTCTTGACTCGATTGCTGATCGTTCGAGCGGTTAAAGCTGCGATTATCCAAACAAAGTGCGCCACAGCAAATTCTCTTACCGGTATTCTTGATAACATTTTTTCTGCTTGCGCATTTTCCGGTGATGAAGATTGTCTCGCTAGTTCATATATATCGAAGCCGAAATTGCAATCTTGTGTGAAAGATACTTTCTGCAATTGGAGCTATCAGTCGGATTTCTTGCATGAAGAAATTGTTTAAAGTGGTATCGGGAAAACTTCCTATGAACAAAACTCTCTCATGGGTTGGGCCGGGGTGTTAATTTCTCATTCAGAGTCGGCATTCATGTTTTCGAGGGCCAAGTTGTGGGGAATATGATAGAGGGGATCTTTTTTTGTTTCCTGAGCTTGGGATTTAGTGCTGCAATTCGGGCTTAGGCATATGCATGTATTTAGATCTCGCTAAAGACCACAAAAGTCGTATCAAGATTCGCCATGTTCTCAATTTATATTCTCACACACAACGAACAGTTGGATATTGCTGCTTGTATTGAGTCTGCTCTTCGATCTGATGATGTCATTGTGGTGGATTCCTATAGCTGCGATCGCACTCTCGAAATTGCTGGGAACTACCCCATCCGGATTGTGCAACATCCATTCGAAAGTCACGGACGTCAGCGTACCTGGATGCTACAACAAGTTCCCACCAAATATGAATGGGTCTACATTCTTGAAGCTGATGAACGCATGACCTCTCAACTGTTCGAAGAATGTCTTCAGGCAATCCAAGATCCAGCCTATACAGGTTATTACGTGGCGGAACAAGTCATGTTTATGGGACGCTGGATCCGTCGCAGCACCCAATATCCCCGTTATCAACTCCGCCTGTTTCGTAAAGATCGGGTTTGGTTTGATGATTATGGACACACCGAGCGGGAAGTCTGCGATGGCCCCACCAGCTTTTTGAGCGCTACCTATCCCCACTATACTTGTAGCAAAGGTTTTCGTCGCTGGTTAGAGAAGCACAATCGTTATTCCAGTGATGAAGCTTTGGAAACCCTCAATCAGTTGAAACATGGAAGTGTAGATGGGAAGAAGTTGGTCTTTGGGCGCTCGGAGGTAGAGCGGCGGCGGGCGCTGAAAGATTTATCATTGCGCTTGCCCTGCCGACCGTTGATACGTTTTTTCTACATGTATTTCCTGCTAGGGGGATGGATGGATGGTGCAGCAGGATTTCACTGGTGCTTGCTACAGGCATTTTACGAATATTTTATTGTGCTCAAAATATGGGAGTTACAACAAGGGCAAAATCCCCATGCAGAAGTCAGCACTGAACTTTCATCTTCGCAGGATGAGACAGCTGAATCAACGGCTAGTTCTCCTCAGCTGAGCTAGGTCCAAGATGAAGCCACTATTCAACACTTATAACAGACAACTCAAACTATGACGTCTTGATACAGATGTTCAATTCTGTAGCGTCCACCTGCATGCTTAAACATTTTTGCTTGTCGCTTGTGACTTGGAGAGTTATAGCAGTAGCCACATCGCTCAGATAAATCGAGAGTGCGCTTCGGGCACTCTCAATTTTGTCTGTCCTAACAAATCTGGCTATTGCTATATTTTGAAAGTCTTGCGAAGCGAGGTTTTCAAAAATAAGCTGTCTATAGCTTTCGTGCCCATGGGTTAGGTTTGGTGTCCCAGTAAGAATTTGCAAAGTTTGGTTTATTCACTATTCAACCCCCCACCAGTGGACTGACATAGCTAATTTAGTGCAATAGAGTGAGGTTGGCGAGAAGGCTATAATCCTGACTCGATAGACCCTGACAGTACTAAAGCGCCAATTACGAATTTACACCATTTTAGGCATGTCATACTACTAGCGGCCTGACATGCCTAAAATGGTACTTTAGAATCCTTATGATGCTCTTGATTTGGTGGCCAGTGCCTACTATTCAATCTCCTAATAGTGGTGTGATGCACTTGAAATTGTGCAAATTTTTAGTGGGCATTTAGTGCTGCAGTGTCTGTTGAGTAAGAACTACAGCCCGTTCTACAACGCAGATCTATTGCAACAGATTAACTCGTGTTAGTCCATTAGTCGATATTGCTAAAATAGTAAAGAGCTGTATAAAGCTACAGCTTAACTGCTGCAAGCACTTATAGATACAAATACACTAATACAACTCACTAAATCTAACTTCTGATTAAACGCTAAAGTTGACCCATAAGACCTAATAAGGGGCATCCTAGGTTTGATGGATAAGGTAAACAAACAACAATTTTATAGCGTGCGGATAATCCGTACGCTATAAAATTTTCACCTCTGGAAGGCTATCGTTTGATGAATCAACTGCGATGCCAGGAAAAACTATACAAGGCTCTTGGGTAACGCAGCGACGCAGGCAAGCCTAATATTGACCATTGTTAACACGATCATCTCCCTGAACCAGAGCTGCTTCAGTAGAAGTCACCGTAAAATTGCCAAGGTTTGCTTGCAGACGTTCTTTCTGCCCTGCAGTCAGTCCGGGAATTTGCAATACATCTTCTACAGAGCTGTAAGGAGCATTGTCAATAATTTTTCTGGCCAGGACAGGGTATAAACCGGGATAGGTGCGAAAGCGTCTCACGTTCGTGTTATTCAAATCAATTTTTTTGCCAAATTCCGTGGCCAGCTTAGCATCAACCTGGTTTTTTAGGGTAATTTCTGCTAGCACTGGAGACGGGGGGAACATTCCACCGCTTGCAATTGCGATCGTCTGTTCTCCAGGCAACGGTAGTGCAATAGCGCTTGCGGATATTCCTAACCATCCGCAGCAACCAACAAGCAAACTCAATAGCGCTAACAGCCTAACAAACCGTTTCATGGATTGATACCTCCCTCAACATCGGACTTCAATCAATACTCAGCAATTCTTGACAACCATTATCCCCTTTATGGGGCATCCTCCCAAATTCATTCTGCTTATTTGTTGGCTGCCTTAGCGATAATGATGCTGATACAACATTGAATGGCAAGCATTGTGCAGTGGGGTTGAAATCCCATATTTTCCGTCAATGTTCTGGCGCAGTTTGTTCTAAAAGCCTTGCAAGAAAAGGTTTTTAGAGTATTCTTCCAATTGCTATAAGAAATGGGTTGTGGTGTAGTGGCTTGGCACAGTTAATTTAAGGATTGTTGAGCACCTGGATTTCATCTGCGCGCTCAACAATCCTTACTTCCGGATCATTACAACGTTAAGAAGGCTGTTTCATCTGCAAAAAGTTGTCCAGATCGGCGAAAGAACCAGCATAAGTCAGGGTTGGAGTGTCATATCCTTTCAGGTGAACAGTGTACTGCTTGAAGACCTCTGGGTTCGCACCCAACCCAATTAAATATTCATAGGTTGCTTCACCCAGGGCAACATCCAACCCAATTTGCTTGGTGGAGGATTCTAAGCGGAATGCGGCATTAACAGTGTCTCCCAATGCTGTGTAATCGGGTCGATCGCCGCTACCTGTGTTGCCAACCATGGCATACCCGGTATTTATCCCTGCTCCAACCCGTAAAGGGAAAGGCAATGGATAGCGATTATGTAATTCCTGCGTCATTTTATGCAGGGAACTCAGTGCTTGAAAAATACGCACCATTTCATTGATGCTTACTCCCTGAGTACCGTGGAACCAGACAGCCATCACGGCATCACCAATGTATTTATCTACCCAGCTACCACACTCGCGAATGATATTGCCAGAACGGCGAAACCAGGTTCCAATTAACTCCGACAGGATTTTCTCATCCAGTTGCCGGGTTAGAACGGTAAAGTTGCGAATGTCAACTACCATGACAGAAATCAAACGGCGCACATGCAGGGTAGAAGTTGCCGTCAATTCTTCAGAATCTATATTTCCAGCCGAAGTTTCATGGTGGTTGACTGCAGGACAGTAAAAGTCGAGTTCTGTCTGTCCAAAAGTCAAATGATCGCCATGTCGCAGCGTCACGGGCACGCTGACTCGGCGGCCATTCACAAATGAACCATTGCGGCTACCTAAATCAATCAAATAGAATTCGCCAGTTTCCATACATTGCAACATGGCATGGTTGCGGGAAATCCAGCGATCGGGAATGACGAAATTGTTATCGTCACTACGGCCAACTGTCCAGCAAGTACTACCAACCAGGGGAAGGTAGCGGTTGCCAGATTCGGTTCGGAGTAGCAGATAGGGGGTCGGTTGCAAAGTCACCACAGGCTAAGAAGCGACGACTAGTCGTTATTAATAAAAACTTCGATCCTAGAAGTGATTCCGGAAACCTCCTGAGCCGTTGGATGTCTGCTTAATGTAAATCACTAAATCCCAGAAGTGCAAGTGTACTTAAGCGGCATAGGCAGCTAGCCCAAAGAGACTGTCTACCAAAATTGTACTCAAGACTGCTCCACTGAATGACCACCAGTGTAACCTTTGAGAACGCAATGGCAAAATGCCAATCACCAGAAGTACTCCTGCGAGAACGACAATCCAACCTATTCCCAGGGGGGTTTGGATTTGGGCAAGTGCATCCTGAAGAGTGAGTGAAGCCAGGGGTGGGTCAACCTGCATTAATTGCCGCCAATGGGGGAAAAGGTTCACTATGTAAAAGTATAGATCTGTTGTTGCAGTTCCTAATAAAGAACCTAAGTAAAACAGATTACCGATAAGTCCTGAACGACGTGAAAGCGACCAGAGGACAATGGGTAAGCCAATTGATTCGACGAGTAAATGTAATGTTGGTTCCCAACGCAACCATCCCCAGTAGATGGAGCCAGCAAACCAGGTGAGAGCGAATCCAAATAATAAATCACCCCAAGGACGAGTTTTGGAGAAACTCGTTAGAATGTGGCTAATTCCTAACCAGAATAAGGTTATAGCCAGACTTAGCCAGGGGAGCGAGCGAACAAGAGGGGCCTGCAGAAATACTGGCACTGAAACCAGAAAGATTGCCGCCAAAAAGATCGATCCTGGGCTGGTCGATTCAGCTATCCACTCCCAAAAAGGAGGGAAGTTGCGATTGGTAATTTTGGTTGCGATCGCAGAAGAAGAGGAGGTGTAGGAAGACAAAATTTTTAAAAAATCTTTACTTAACTTATCTTCTTTTAAGATATCACAGGTCAATCCTGTCCATTTTTCAAGCTGGGGATTTTCTCCTAACAAAACCCCAGGTTTTAGGGTGGACAGGGGAATATTTCCTGATGGGGTATGCCTGAATTTGTGGATCTGCTAAGGATTTCCTGGCACTCAAGCTGAGGGATCCTGATTGGATGAAAAATTAGGCGGTCTGATAGTGCTGGAGCGGTCGGGAAATCCAAGCCAAACCTTCGACTAGCATAAAGTTTTCTGGCTGTTGTGCTGTCTCCAAAGGGAATTGCTTCCTAAAACTTGATTGAACTGGGATGTCTACCTCACTATTTATCCTGATTAATGAGGTGAAACACGACTTGGAAGGTTATTTTGAAAGCCCCGCGCTGCGGGGCTTTCAAAATAACCTATTTTTAGTGCTGGCACGCAGAAATGGGGGTTAGCGCCCTCGAAGGGGGCGCTAACCTTCCAAGTCGTGGTGAAAAACATTTGCCACTATGCAGTAGAGTCTGATATGGCATCCTCAAAAAGGGCAATGGTTGAAGCAAGTGAAAGATGGATGGATCAGAATCGCTATTTTATTGCTTTCAGGGATGTTTTTGGCTGTTGTGATGGTATTGCTGCTGGAGCCATTTTCCTGGAGCACTGCTCATTCTGCCCTACCTCGTGTTGATTCTGATGAGGTGATGAGTACAATCAATATCTTTCAGGCAGCTGTCCTGGGTTTGGTGCAGGGATTAACGGAGTTCCTTCCGATTAGCAGTACTGCCCATCTCAAAGCTGTTCCAGTTGCACTGGGTTGGGGCGATCCTGGATCGGCTTTTTCGGCAGCGATCCAACTTGGAAGTATTGTTGCTGTCCTATCCTATTTCTGGCGGGATCTGACCCAGATTAGCCGAGGAACGATTGATGCTGTTGTCTCTTCTGATTATCACACCCAGGAATTTCGTTTAGCTATGGGGATCGCGTTAGGGACGCTGCCGATTTTGGTTGTTGGTTGTCTGATTACGGTGTTCATTCCGAATTTCGATCGTTCGCCTTTGCGCAGTATGGGGGCAATTGCGATCGCATCTATTATCATGGGTCTTTTACTGGGGATGTCTGAACGCCTGGGACAGCATCAGCGTCAGCTCGAAAAATTAAGCTTGCAGGATAGCATTTCCATGGGAATTGCTCAGGCAATGGCAGCAATCCCTGGGGTTTCTCGTTCAGGCTCGACCTTAACTGCTGGCTTATTTCTGGGGTTGGATCGCACAACTGCAGCTCGATTTTCCTTTTTGTTGGGCATTCCTGCCATCACCCTGGCGGGTCTGGTTAAGCTCAAGGAGGCCCTTGGAGAAGGGTTAAGCGCTGGAAACTTAATGCCGTTGATCGTTGGCATTCTCTCATCTGCTATTTTTTCCTATGTTGCGATCGCAGGATTGTTACGTTACTTACAAACCAAAAACACCTGGGTTTTTGTTTGGTATCGGCTTGCATTCGGGATTGCCATCCTGGGTTCGATCGTCTTGGGTTGGGTCAAAAATTAAATTGATACAGACACCAGCGAATCATGCCCCATCATCCTGCTCTGATTACCAAGGTTTTGCCCAATTCCATCGCCGCTGAAATTGGCTGCGAACCTGGCGATCGTCTTGTTAGCATCAACGGCAAGCAACCACGCGACTTAATCGATTACCAGTACCTATGTGCCGATGAAATCCTGGAACTAGAATTCCTCGATCCAGAAAATCAGACCCATCACATCGAAATCGAGAAAGACTGCGATGATGACCTGGGACTGGAATTCTCGACCGCCCTCTTCGACGGTCTCATCCAATGCAACAACCACTGCCCCTTCTGCTTCATCGACCAGCAACCGCCTGGTAAACGCCAGAGTCTGTACTTAAAAGATGATGACTACCGCTTAAGCTTCCTCTATGGCAGCTATCTCACCCTGACCAATTTAACGGAGCGGGAATGGCAGCGCATCGAACAGCTGCGGCTCTCTCCCCTCTATGTTTCTGTCCATGCCACCGAACCTACCGTGCGCATTCGCTTGCTGAAAAATCCCCGTGCGGGTGAAATTCTAGAGCAACTGCAGTGGTTTCAGGCACGTCAATTGCAAGTCCACGCCCAGGTAGTGGTTTGCCCAGGAATCAATGATGGCATCCACCTCGAACGCACCCTGATCGATCTAGCCCAATTCCACCAAGAAGCCATCCCTGCTGTTGCCTCCATTGCTGTAGTTCCGGTAGGACTCACGCGCTTTCGCCCTGCAGAAGACCCATTGATCCCAGTCTCTCCAGAAAAAGCAAGAGAAGTCATTCCTCAAGTGCAAACCCTCCAGGCAAACTTCCGCCAAAAATTCGGTTCTACGATCGTGTGGCTCGCCGATGAATGGTTTCTCATCGGTCAACACGATCTGCCCCCAGCCTCGCACTACGAAAATTATCCCCAGATCGGCAATGGTGTCGGTTCCATTCGCCTTTTCCTGCAACAATTCCAAACTGCAGCCGAACACCTCCCCGCCCAGATTTCTCCGCCAAAACGGTTAACCTGGGTCGTTGGCAACGCAGTTGAGACTGCCTTTCAACCGATTCTGAACCGCCTCAATCAAGTGAAGGGGTTGGAAGTCATGATGGCAGCGCTACCGAGTCCGTATTGGGGATTGGACATTGCGGTCACCGGATTATTGACAGGTCAAGATTTGTTACAACATCTACAGAGTCAAGAGTTGGGTGATGGGATCCTGCTGCCCTCCTTGATGCTGAAATCAGGTGCAGCGTGTTTCCTGGATGACATGCCTGTCGAAGCATTAGCAACTCAGCTCAATACAAAAATTTTCCCAGTTGAAGATATTAAAGCGCTGATTGAAACCTGTTCGCGTTAGGAAGAAACAATATGCAACTGAGCAGGATGCCATAATCAAACACTTGCCCTACGAATGATAGCAATCGTTTGCAGCACGACCCCATTGATAAAATTGTCTGCGGGCAATTGCCCATTGCGGGTGAACAGCTGTTGGCTTCTCAGCCAACAGTTCATGAATAATGCAGGTTAGCGCCCCCAGCGGGGACGCTAACTTTCCAAGTTGTGTGTTTAGGAATCTGTAGTAATTTTTGGGTGTCCGCATTGCTGTCGTCAGGGCCATTGGAAAAATCTGTCATTAAATCTTTGTAAGCCAGGTAGAGAAAACTGGCAACTTGCAGGAACGCTTGAATACCCTTTACCGTAGCTGATAGTTTGCTGGCTGCTGCGAGAGTCGTGCTGGGAAGTACGGCAACCGTGGCTCCGATGATGAACACATTGACAACTACGCTAAGTCCAAACAGAATCAATTCTGTACGCTGAGAGTTTTCGAGAGCCCGCCTGTAGTCGTCCTCTGCTGTTATCACGTCGGTTCGCTGACGAGTCAGTTCTGCGTCTAATCTTTCAATGGCTGAACACCTTAACGATCGCGGTGAGGGTGGTCTTATAGATGTAGAGATTGTTGAGCGCGCCTGTGGATCCTGCATACTCAACAATCCTTTGAGAATATTGGGATATTGGTTCATTTATTCTTGCATTTTTATTGGGACGCGAAGCAACTGCCAGGAATGCTCAACAAGGTTGGAACGGTTTCTGTTTCAAGGGTGTTGAGGTCGATCGTGAATCGGTTCAGGTTGCGATCGCGCTAAGCCGAAATGATTAATCTCCCTGTCTAATATGAGCCAGTCTAAGATGAATTGTTGTACAGTATTAATGTTCCAACACAAGGCTGAAGTGTACCATGCGTCTAATTCATACGGCAGATTGGCATTTGGGGCGCAAGCTCAAGGGGGTCGACCGGACGCCGGAAATTGAGGCGGCTCTGACTGAGCTGCTGTACCAGGCAAAACAGCGTCAGGTAGATGCGGTGCTGGTGGCGGGGGATTTGTTTGAGACGGCGAACCCGACGACGGCGGCGGAGCGAGTGGCCTATCAGTTCTTTTGCGGCTTACGGCAGGCGGGCATTCCGGCGGTAGCGATCGCGGGTAATCACGACTCAGCTTTCCGGATCGACAGCATTGCTAACTTACTCTCCCTGGCAGGCGTTCATGCTCTGGGCAAGCCTCGCTTAGCCGATAAGGGCGGTGTCGTCAGGCTGGACACCCCCAACGGCAAACTCTGTGTCGGAGCGTTGCCTTTTGCCTCCGAGAAGCGGTTGCTGCGGGCAGAAGATTTGTGGGAAAAGGACAGCGTCGAGCAGCAGCAGCATTATCGCGATCGCGTCAATTATCTGTTGAAGAATCTGGCCAGCGGCTTCCGCGACGACAGCGCCAATGTGTTGATGGGGCACCTCTGCATCGGCAGTGCCAAACTGTCGAAATCGGAACGAGAATTTGAGAGTACTGGCAACTATTCCCTTTCCGACGGCATGTTGCCCACCGATGCCCAATACATTGCGCTGGGTCACATTCACAAACCGCAGACGATTAAAGCGGCGGCTCCAACCCGGTATTCCGGCTCGTTGATTCAGATTGACTTTGGTGAGTCTGAGGAAGAAAAGGGCTTTAATTTGATCGATCTGGAACCGGGCAGTCCTGCCAGAGTGGAATTTGTCCCGATCCCCTGCCAGAAACCGTTGCGGGAAGTGATGTGTACGGCGGTGACCCTGGATGAAACGTTGGACATGCATCGGCATCATCCCGGCTGGCTGAAGGTGATTGTGGAGCTGGAAACGCCGACCAGTGGCCTGGCGGACAAGGTGCGAAAGGTCTGTTCCCAGGCTCTGCATGTGGAACCGCGTTACCCTGAAACCAATAGTCAGACGCGCCGCCGCACTATTGACCCGAATCAGTTCGATCCGGTGGAGGAGTTCCGCCACTTCTATCGCGATCGCAAGCAGGGTACTGTTCCCTCTACAGCACTGGTAGAGGCTTTTGAGAGCCTGTACAAGGTGGCACGGGAGACCCAATATGCGACCGACTAAGCTAATTCTGGAAGGCTTCACCAGCTTTCGCGATCGCCAGGAGCTGGATTTCGCGGCGCTGGAACTGTTTTCCATTACCGGGCAAACCGGGTCGGGTAAGACTTCACTGCTGGATGCGATAACGTTTGCTTTATACGGTAAGGTGCCGCGCGAAGTCAATATCAAAGAGCTGGTCAGTCAGGGTCAGGAAAACCTCAAAGTGGAATTCCGTTTCCAGGTCAATGGCAAAGACTACCGCGTCATGCGTACCTGGCGCTATCGCCGCCGGACGCCGGAGAATCAATTCTTCCTGGAGGAATGGCAAGAGAAAGACTGGCAGCGACTCTCCCCCGGTAAAAAAGACGCTTCGGCAGTCCTGGGGATGGATTTTGAGACCTTCACGCGGGTGATTTTGTTGCCTCAGGGACAGTTTGCGGAGTTTTTGATCGGTAGCGCCCGCGATCGCAGAAAGATTCTGCGCCAGTTGATTCCCAACTTCCAGATCTTTGAAACCATGCGCGAGCAAGCTGGCCAGCAGGCCAAACAATTAGAAGGAGCGCTGAAAGAAATCGAAGCCCAACTGGCCACTCTGGAAGCTCCTGGCGACGAGCAGATCGAACAAGCCAGGGAACAATTTGACACACTTGAAACCCAACTCGATCGGCTGAATCAGACCCTCAAACAACTGCAGCAGTCGATCGATATCGAAGAAACACTTCTAGCCAACCGCCAACGACTGATCGCTCTGCAGCAGGAGCAAGCTGCCCAAATGCTGAAAGCACCGCAAATTGAAACTTTGAGACAGCGCCTGCAGCAAGCCCAGGCAGCAAGCCAGTTGCAGGGGGATTGGGTTGCAGTCAAGGAGGCTAGGGAACGCTGCCAGCAAACGACCAAAGCGGCTGAGACGGCGGCAAAACGCTATGCTCAATTACAGACTGAGTTGAGCGCACAAGTGGCAGCAGTCAAAGCAGTTGAAATGCAGGAAGAAGAATTGAAGGGGCATGAAGCTGTCCTCGCTGCAGCTGAGATTTTGGCACAACACCGGCTGCAGTGCGATCGCGAAGCCGCCACCGCGAAGCAAGCACAAACTAAACGACAAAAAACGCTGAATACGGCCAGAGGAGCATTAGAGAAAGCTCAGGCCGATCTGGAAACAACCCAGCAAGACAGCGACGCGGCTGACCAGGCGGTGGATCGCTATTCTCCTGGCGGCGGCAGTCGTCTGCCTCTGCTGGCCCGTGTGGTGGAATTATTGCCGCAATGGCAGCAAGTGCAGGTACAGGTACAGGGTCGTCAACAAGAGATGGACAGTGCGATCGCAGACCGCAGCATCGCCGAACAAGCCACTCAGGACCTGGCCACCCAACTCGATACCGCCGAACGCCAGCTACAGCAAGCCCGCACCAACCTGCGTCAGGCAGAAGCGGAGCATGCTGTGCTAGCTTTACGTCAATCCCTCCACGTGGGTGATGCCTGTCCCGTTTGCAATAGTCCTTATCCTGAAGCCCATCTGCTTCCAGACGTCGCTGGCCAGGACCTGGCCACGTTGGAAAAGCAAATCAAAGCTAGCGAACGTCAGCAAAAACGCCTGCAGAAAAGCTACACAGACGCCCAAACTCAGCAAGCCGCTGCCCAGGAACGGGAAACCCACTGCCGCGAAGACCTGAACGCCAAACAAACCCAACAGAACGATCTGCAGCAACAAATTGCCGTTCTCCTGCAGGTTGAAACCTGGGATACTGCTGCGCTCCAGCGAGAATACACCGAACTGCAAACGCGCGAACAGCATTATCTGGACGCCCTAAACCGGCAACAGCAAGCTGCAGCCAAACGGCGAGAACAACAACAAACTGTCGAGTTTGCCCAGCAAACCCACGACAATGCCCGCAGCGAATGGGAACAGGCGGTTGCCGATATGGAACAGCGCACCCAGCAACAGCAGCAAGCCCGACAACGGTTAGACGATGCCCTCGTCCAGCTACGCCAGTCCCTGGGACAGCATTCTTATCCGCAGCTGAAACAACAGATCGAGCAGCAACGACAAACCTTCGACCCTGAAAGCGCTACCGTTCATCAGCGTTTTAAGACTGTCGAACGAAACTGCATTGCTGCGGAAGCTCGCCAGCATCAGACCCAACAAACTGCCGAAATAGCCATTGCGATCGCAGAGGAAAAGGGACAAACCTGGGAACGCCAGCTCCAGACAACTGGCTTTTCTGAAGCGGCATTCCTGGAAGCGCAGGCAACAGCAGCAGATCGGGAAACCTGGCAAGACCAGATCGATCGCCATCGTCAAGACCTGACGCGACTGCAGACGCAGATTGAAGAAGTAGAGAGTACGATTGGAGGCCGAACCACCAGCGAAGAAACGATTGCCCAATATCGCCAGACCCTTACTACCACTGAAGCCCAATGCCGCGAAGCTGAAACAGAACGAGATCAGTTGCTAATCTGGATCAACGACGCCCAGAAAAAGCGGCAGCAAGCCGCCGACCTCAGCACCAAACAAACGACCTATGCCGAACAAACCGACACTTACCGCACCCTGGCCCGCAACCTGCAATCCGACGAATTCCAGGCGTATCTGCTGGAACAATTCGAAGCCGACCTGGCCGAGCAAGCCAACCTGCTTCTACACGACCTCACCCAACGCTACTCCCTCACCATCGAAAAAGGCAAATACCTCGTCCGCGACAGCTGGAACGGCGACGACCCCCGCAGCATCAAAACCCTCTCCGGCGGCGAAACTTTCCTCAGTTCCCTGGCCATGGGCCTCGCCCTCTCCGAGAAAATCTCCGGCGGCACTGAAGTCGGCAGTCTATTCCTGGATGAAGGCTTCGGTACCCTCGACGCCGAAGCTCTGGATGGCGTCACCGCTGCCCTAATGGCCCTGCAACGTCAGAATCGCATCGTCGGCATCATCACCCACATTCAAGAACTGGCCGAACAAATGCCTGTGCAGGTGAAAGTCCTCAAATCTCCCGAAGGCTCCCAAATCGAAATTGTTTAAATTCTTGAAATGAATAGGATTTGGGTTGAAAATACAGTAGATTGGCAAGAGACAGCATCAAATAAACTCAATGTGCTTAAACATTGATGCTGGTGTTTGCATTTCCCATATACGAATGAGCGAGCGAATGATTTCACCGATCGATCTACGTCCTTGTTGACAGTAAACAATTCCAGCATGTTCAAAACCCTGTCGATGCAATCGAAGAAAATCAGCATCGTGGGTCAAGATAACTCGTCCTGACTGAAGTGCAAAGGCAACTTGTTCTTCATCAGATATCCCTAGCATTTTCAACCCTGGAGTTGTCGTGACATCAATCTTCTGTCGTCTTAAGCCTTCGGCGATTGCATTATCCATACTTTCATCCAAATGAAATTTCAGTCTTTCTATCATCTGTTCGTTTGCGACTTCTGTGGCATTTTTGAAGGGATTTGAGTTTGCATTTCTTTGACCAATTCTTCATCATCCTGGATGTGCTGCTGGATTTCTTGCAAATGGTCGTAGTAGTAGGCCAGCGCTGCATAGACATCTGACAAAGTGATGGAAGGATGCCGGGAGACAATTTCATCGGCGGATAACCCCATTTGCTCGTGCCAGATCGCGATGTCTTGCACCCGAATGCGATGTCCTGAAATGCGCGGTCTGCCCCCACATATACCAGGAGTAGCTTCAATATGCTCTGAGATAGTGCTTAGCATAATAAATGTAGAAGAAAATGACTTCTAAGATACTAGTCTATATTCAAAACCAGCAAAAATTCAAAGTCAGCAAAATACTTGATATCTCTGAAGCAGGCTCGAGTTATGTCGTAGCAACCCTAGATTAAATGAAATTAATTTGACCAGGGTAACTATTGTTGTGCATGTAGAATGACGGCTATCTGAATCAGGGCTACGACTTTTTGGACGTCGCATTTCATGCGGCGAGCTTGCTCCAGCACCTGTTCAACCGATCCCATTGATAACCATTTGCGGGCTTGCTGTTGTGTTGTTGTAAAGAATTGGGGGCAGTCTGCTGCTGCCTGCTCTGTGCTCTCCCGGGAGAGCGGTAGCTCTGGCGATTCGCGGGCAACCCGAACGCCGCCTTCAACGACGGTGACGCGTTCAATTGGAGGGAAGGCTTGGGCGTCGATGCCGGCTTTGAAGGCCGCGATCGCAATTTTATTCAGAACCGCTTCTCTGGGAAACAAGGGGACTTTGACGAACAAATTCTCAACCTGATTGGCAAACCGGATGGCTTGCCGGAACGTTGCTAGCGCTTGCTGCGATTGTCCAGCCGCTGCCTGATTGACGGCAATAGCAGTTAAGATTGTGGCGATGTCATCGCTGCAGCAATCCGTGGGGAGGCGCAGGGCAATCTCTTTTGCCCGATCGAGGTGCCCCAGGTCTGCATAGGCCAGGGCAATGGCATTGAGTAGACTGTGCAGATGATAATCTTTCTCCACAGTTGGGGCCAAGGTTAACGCTTTTTCTAGCAAGCGTTCAGCCCGTTTCGCTTGTCCTCGTTTGCGATCGCGCACTGCGATCGCGACCCAGGCATCGGCACGGTAGCCGCGATCGTCAATGGTTCGCGCCATTTGCAGCAGCGGTTTGCGAGGAATTGACTCTATCGTCAACAGTTCCTGGATGGCGTTGAATTGGTCGTAGTCGCGCTCAATCATATCCGCAACTTCAAGAGCACGCTCAATGTTGCCCTCACTGGCAAAGTGCAGGGCAATCCGGCGAAAGGCTAACTCTCGATAGCCAGAAGCCGGATCGATCCGTTTGAGTACTTGAAAGGCGGTCGGAGCCTGCCCCATCTTAGCCAGTTTGACTGCAAGCACCGAGAAAGCTTGAGCGTTGCGGGAGACATCAGGCATACGGTCGATGAGGGGAACAATGCGTTCGTATTGCCCAATGTCGGCATAGACGTTGGCAATGGCTCTCAATGCATCAGCCCGAGCAATCGGCGGTGCCAGCGCCTGGGCTGCCGCGACGACGCGGTTATAGTCCCCCATCTTGGCATCTGCCCGGGCAATCTCGGCATAGAGTGCAGTGGTGCCGAAGGACAACGTCTCCGCCTGGAGGCGATGCATCAGCGCCAAGGCGCGATCGGAGTTGCCCGCTATCTTGTAGGCGTAGGCAATGTCCACCAGGGCGCGATCACGATAGGACATAGTGCGAGGCGCATTGCGATCGATGTATCCATTGGGAATGGTCATGACAATCGGTTGGTTGCTAATTGTCTGAGCCAGCTGGAGCGCTTGCTCGTAGGCCTCAGCGCGGGCATATTCAAGGGCGATGTGGCGGCGAACGGAGTCCTGAATCGATGGGGGTGTATACCTGGAAAACAGCCCCAATTTCCGCCATTGGCGCAGGTCGGGATCGATGGCCTCAATCAGATGCAATGCCTGTTCGAACTGGTGAATTTCGGCATAACCGATCGCGATCGCACCCAGGGCTTCCGACCGTTCAGGCTCTGCCAGCCGTTGCGCCAGTGCCAGCGCTTCAGCAAAAATGGTCGCACTTCTAGATGTAACAGTCGTCGTATCGCTTTCTGTGGGGTAGATAGCGCTGTCGGGAAGCCCAGAAGATGATTCTACCTCGGACGCCACAGAAGGAGGAGCCGACAGTACCATCAATAAGGGGGACAGCACCAGACACGTGAGGGACAGGAAATTCATCAGACCATAACCCAAAACGAAAATCTTGCACCAGGCTATTTTAGCGGTTCAACTGTCTAATAACCCGCTATATCGATCCTAAATGGGTAATCGGGATCTGCTCAGTTCTTTCAGCCATTTCTTCCATTGCATGAGCTGACAGATCGGACTGGCAGAGGCGAATTTTTTCTCTTCAGAATCCTGATGCTGTTCTTAGCCGGAACTTAAACTATCAAGATTAGTGCTGATGATGCGATCGCAGTCCTTTACCGTCGACTTCTTGGCCATCGCTGCCACCAGGGCTTCATAAGCCGACCAATGAGTCTCCAACAGCGCCCGTGCCTGGAGAATCGCCCCCCGCTCTTTCTGCGTACCGTCCGCAGTCGAAACCTTGAGCAGGTTCAGCGCTGCATACAGCCGTTGCCGATCGTCTCCGCCACCTTCGACCGTATCGTAGGCCAGCTGCTCAGCCGCGATACCCGCCATCCACACCTTGCAGTACCGCTCTAGCATCATCGGCGACAGACTGCCTCGCTGCAAATCTGCCGTCAACTCCCGATCGTCAAACACCACCCCACCCCGTCCGGGAATTCCTTGTCTCCAGGCATCCCAGGCGCTGAGCGCATAGCCCGTTACTGGAATGTCCAACAGGCGAGCGACCAGAAAGTGCCCCGCCTCATGCCGCACCACGCGATCGCGATGCTGAGACGAACGTTGTTCTAACCAATCCACCAGCAGCGTTCCTCCCCGACCCTGCCAACCAAAATAGTCCAGGGCCGCCAGAGTGAGTAGGGCTGTGGTTGCGATCGCAGGCACCGCAGGCGACACATGCAGCCACGGCCCCAACAAGCTCGTCATTGTAATGACAAAAATGCTAATTGCAATCAGATTAAGTGTAGTTTGATTCATGGGATAGGTTTCAGGTCTCAGGTTTCAGATCTCAGACATGTCGGTTGGGTTTCCGCTAACGCTGCAACCCAACCCAAAATAAATTCGTAGGATGAGCAGTACTCGCTGACTTTGTATAAGCAATATTCGGCACTTCAGATTCTACCAGATCGTTCAGGGTCGCGATACAGGTTAATCCGTTGATACAACTCAATGATATTAAATTTCTGCATCAAGAACTGATTGCGTCGTTGACTCAAGCGGATCTCTTGTCGCTGCCCCTCAAAATCTCGCAATACCATTCTTAAGACAATATCTTTCGAGTCAGTCCCTTTCTTCACCTGGAGACTACAATCGCTGACATTGGCATAAAGGATCTTGACAGAACGAGAACAATAACTGACTTCAACGTAATCTCGTTCAATGTTGATGGAGTTCACCGCAAAGAGTTGTACGCCTAATCGTACCCCTATAAATAAGAGGCTTGTCGCCACTGCCAGCGACGCTAAAGCAAAGAGTGTCTCCTGACCGAGATCGGTTTTACCCGGAAACGGAAGCCACAGAAAAAGGCAGGGAAGACCAGTGAAGATGGCACTGACCCCAACGACGTCAAGCAAAAAATTTGAACCCATCGATCCAGGTACTGGCAAATTCTTCACCGTAAAGGTAGTTTTGTCAGCAATCAACCTGACCAACTGTTCATCCAAGAGCAGCGGGTTGAGTTTCGCTAACACTTCAGGTTTGCCGCGCTTGCACTCCCATCCCAGCATCAGACATTCGATCCCCTTGTTTGCGATCGCAACCTGTCTGACCATCGACCAGTCAACCCAGTTTTCTGTCTTGACGTCTTTTACCAGAAAACCATCATCCTCAATTCTGACCTCCAGCTTCGTCAACTGTTGCGCACGACGATCCAAAAATTCAAAATACCCTAACGACAAGATCAGCAGGATAGCCGCGACAAACTGCTTCGCCAAAATTCCCTGTTCTTGCCAGACTGGCAGTTCTGGCAGGGTGACAAATAGACTCAGGAATCCTACCAGAGGGATGGCCAAAAATGCATGGAAAATTGCAGCAAAACGGATCCAATGACGAAGGCGTTGGATCTCTCCCGGTGCAACTCTAAAAACACGAATATTTGGCTGGTCTGCTCTACACAACATTACTGACGAGCGAGGTCAGCAACGAATTGGTGACCGCGAGAGCGACCGCACCGATCAGCGCGCTCCAAATGCCCCAACGCAGTTTGAACCCTGTCACCAACTTTGCCGCCAGACCAAAAACAATCGCATTGACAACAATGGCAAATGCACCCAGGGTCAAAATAGTCAGCGGTAGCGCTAAAACCTGCAACACGGGAGTAATAAACGCATTCATAAAGCCGAAAATAGCTGCTGCCACCAGAGCAGTGCCAAAATCTTCGATGTCAACGCCTGTTGGCAGTTTAGAAATAATGAAGAAACTCACTGCCATGATGAGCCAGGTGATGACCAATCCAATAATTCCATCCATACAACACCCTCTCTTTTCATTCGATCGAGTTACGAAGTGCTAAAGCGATTCTAGAGTCTTGACTCTATTGCATCAGGGGGAAGCAAGGCAAAAAACAGCAAGTCACCGAGTCCCTAAATTCCACTGTCCTGGATTGATACAGCGAATTGGGTGCAATAGAGCTGGATTTTCGAGCGAGCTTAACACTTAGCAAGAGACTTTGCAGCACTGAACTGCCCGCTACGAGCCTGGCACAATTTTAGTTGGGCCACAGCACTAGAGTAGCATTTCCGATTGCACCCTCTCAGGTCGAATAGCGCTTGCTTTATTTTTTAACCGAACAGTATTGGGGCACTGCTCACCGACCTTAAAGTAAGCGCCATTCCACCCTAAACGAAAGCTTTCCCTATGCAAGCACTATTCCTCTCTAAGGTCTGGTGGGCTGACATGGCTAATTTTGTTGTCATGGAGCCGGGGGTAGAGCAAGTTGTAGTTCTTACCTAATAGACTCTGCAGCACTAAAGTGCCTACTGGGCTGACACAGCCAATTTAGTGCAATGGCGTTAGGTTGTCGAAAGGGCTATAATCCTTACTCGATAGACTTCGGCAGCACTAAAGTGCCAACTACGAATTTACACAATTTTAGGTGTGTCAAAGCACTACTACAAATTTGTACTATTTTAGTCTTGGCACACCACTAGTTTTAGTTATTGCTCCTGGGAGGCAGTGTTGCTCCTGGATTGGGGTTTGGAGACCCTGTCAAGGGATTGGGATTCAGCGGCGGCAGGGTCTGGATGCCCGGCTGAGGTGTAGTGCCTGGATTACCCGGTAAAGGGTTGAACGGGCCAGGATTGCCAGGACTGGGCGTTGTAAAAGAGCCAAATGGATCGTTGAAGCCGCTGCCTGGATTGAGCGGATCGTTGAGTGGATTGTTGAAGCGGTCATTGGGTAGGGGTAAAGAATCCGGCTGGCCAAATGCAGGGGGATTCTGCGGGCTACCCTCTAATAACTGATTGGAGGAACCGGGAGAAACCCCCAGAGACACATGCTGTCCTGCGGCATCCTTGAGCAACTTTAGAACCGATATTACATAGTCATACTCCACCCGTCTGGAAGCATTGAGAACAATGGGCTGATCCGGATACTGGACGCGATAGCGCCGCGCTCGCTCAAACAGCTCCTCTGGAGTGACAGCTAATTCATCAAAGTAGAGCTGTCCGCTGGGATCCATCCTGACTTCTGCTTTTCCTTTACTGTCGTTGAGGGTAGTGCCTACATTGGCTCTGGGTAAATCCAGGTTAATTGCCTGCTGACGGGACAACCCCACCCCCCCAAGGATAAAAAAGGTCAAAATGCAAAAGATGACATCAATCAGGGGCAGAACTTCGATTCGAACTTCTTCAGCCGGGGAATCGAGATTGATCTTCATTGAGAGTAATCTTTATTGAGGTTTGATGGGGACTTGCTTGTTGGCTTGGGGCCAGTATTGGCGATAGAGCAATTCTAGTTCGCTGCCCGATTTTCGAAAGACTTTGACCTGGTTGAACAGAAAGGCTTGAAACAATCGATAGAACGCCAAGCTAATGATAGCAACCACAAGGCCCATTGCAGTACTGTAAAGCGATTCGCCGATACCCAGAGAAACACCATCAGATGAGGAGGTACCCAAATCGCTAATGCTAATTGAGCTGAGGGAATTGATTAATCCCAGCACAGTGCCTAGCAATCCCAGTAATGGAGCGAGGGCAATGACTGCTTCCAGAATTTTGTCTCCTCGCCGCATAGATGCTAGTTCGTCATCAGCAGCGGATTCGAGGGCTAGTCGAAAGACTTCGGGTTCAGGATCGCGCAGTCTTAGGGGCGCATATAAGAAACGTCCAATCGGTTGGTTGCTGGCTTGTCGGGCGGCTTCGGTGGCTGCGCCCCAGTCTTGTCGGGCGGCTTCCAGGACGCGATCGACGATCTCTCTTTCTTTGGTCAGGATGCTGCCCCAGAACCACAGTCGCTCAATGATAGCAGAGAGGGCAAGAATCGATAATCCCAGTAATGGCCAGATTGAAATGCCACCCTTTTGAAAAAGTTCGACGACCCCTGATTGTGGAACGGTTTCGGCAAATAATATTGTCCATGAACTCATATGCCCCATTAATAAAAGATTTGTTATCTCTGAACTCACAATTTTTACACTCCTCCATGTTTGCTTTCCCTAACCTGCGTCTATCCTCAAAACTGTATTTTTTTCGCAGGCAAAAATTCTGGGTTTCAGTCTGGACAATTTTCTAACTTGTATTGAACGGGGTTGCGCTGGCGGGTCGGGGCAATTCCAAATTGACGCTACAATCTCAGCATAGAGATTTGATTAAAACATAACCCATTGGGACCTGGCAGTTTCCGGTAATTCCTGGGTAAGGATATCCATCCTCCAGTGTGGTTTGGAAATCTGTCAAGATCGTAGAATAGCTAGCAGCGCAAGCGAAGGACAAACCGATGAATATTTTGAACTGGTATCGACGGACATTACGAAATCCTAAATATCGCTGGTGGATCATTTTGGGTTCGCTAGTGTATCTTTTCAGCCCCCTGGATATTTCTCCTGACGTTTTTCCTATTGTCGGACAAATTGATGATGTTGCGGTGCTCACCTTGTTAATTTCTGAAGTTTATCAACTTATGGTGGAACGTTTGCAGCCTCGTAAGGAGCAAGAAAGTGGCCAACCGTTCGATTCAGATACAGGTAGCTCCTCAGGGAAGGAGGCAAAAACAGTTGATGTTGATGCGGTGTCAGTTGATTAGGGGCTGTTAAGGCATAATTTCAGTGAAGCAATAAAAATTGATCGGGGTAAACAATTTAAGGATATTTGAGCGCACCGGTGAAACTCATACGCTCGGCTGTCTTTAGATCGACGGAGTAAGGCCGTTAGCGGTTTGCATTGAAGCGGTATCCTTTGCCATAGACGGTATGAATCAATGGGTGTTTTGGGTCTGGCTCAATTTTGCGCCGGAGGAGGCGAATTTGAATTGAAG